>JADMIO012770954.1_pt1 | contig 58748 bp, 46 predicted proteins | sample 8958161 | NCBI WGS metagenome assembly JADMIO01 (sample SAMN16585339, study PRJNA669376) | soil metagenome | isolation source: Crop rotation soil | place: USA: Cullars Rotation, Alabama | collected 2011
CTTTCCCGGCGAACCGCCGCGAACCTTACTCGATATCCTGGACCGCACCTTGAGCTCGATGGGCGCGCGGCTGTTGCGCCGCTGGGTGGTGACTCCACTGAAGAATGTCGCCACGATCCAAGACCGCCTAACCCAAGTTGATTTTTTTGTGCAGCAGAAGGAAACGCGACGGCATTTGCGCGCCGCTTTGCAAGGCTGGCCGGATACGGAACGGATTCTCGCCCGGATTACCGCGAAAACCATCCTGCCGCGCGATCTCGCCAATCTCGGGCAAGCACTCCGGCGCATCGCGCGACTGAAGCTGCACTTAAAGACGGCCTATCACGATCTGACCGGATTGGGCGCCGCGTGCCCGCCAGCCCTCGACGCTTTGCTGCAGAATTTTCCAGAGGAACCGGCGCTCGCGGCACGCTTAGAAGCCGCGCTCGTTGAAGCGCCGCCGCATAACCTGCGCGACGGCGGCGTGATTCTCGAAGGGTTTAACGCTGAGCTCGACGAGGTCCGGCGTTGGATTCACGACGGCAAAGCGCGGCTGCTGGAACTCGAGCAGCGCGAGCGACAGGCCACCGGAATCAGCTCGCTCAAAGTGGGCTTCAACAATATCTTCGGCTATTTCCTTGAAGTCACGCGCGCCCACTTGACCCGCGTTCCGGCGCATTACATCCGCAAGCAAACCATGGCGAACGCGGAACGCTACATCACGCCGGAGCTCAAGGAATTTGAGGGGAAAATCCTGGGCGCGCAAGATCGCGCGCAGCGTTTGGAACTGGCACTGGTGCAGGGACTCTGTGAAGAAATTCTCGCCCACTCACCGGCGATTCAGGCGATCTCGCAAGCCGTCGCCGAGCTCGACGTTTTCTTAAGCCTGGCGGACGTTGCTGAGCACCAACGTTATTGCAAACCTGTCGTCGAAGATTCCGACCGCTTGGTGATCCGCGACGGGCGACACCCGGTGCTGGACCAGGTCTTACCTTCCGGAACGCTCGTCGCCAATGATGTCACTCTCGACGGAAATAAAAAGCAGATCATGATTTTGACCGGCCCGAATATGTCCGGCAAATCAACGTACCTTCGACAAACCGCGTTGATCGTGATTCTCGCCCAGATCGGATCGTTTGTGCCCGCCGCGGAGGCCACCATCGGCGTCGTCGATCGGTTGTTCACGCGCATCGGCGCCTCCGATCGTTTGGCCGAAGGCGAGTCGACGTTCATGGTGGAGATGGTCGAAACCGCTCACATCTTAAACCACGCCACGCCACGCAGCCTGATCATTCTCGACGAAGTCGGCCGCGGAACGTCCACTTATGACGGGATCTCGATCGCTTGGGCGTGCATCGAGTATTTGAACGGCGCTCCAGGCTCCATGCTCCAAGCGCCAGGCAAGCCGGTCCGCCTAGAGCCTGGAGCCTGGAGCGGCCCTAAGGTGTTGTTCGCCACGCATTACTTCGAACTCACTGACCTCGCCGACCAACTGCCCGGCGTGTTCAATGCCCATGTGGCCGCCCGCGAGTGGGGAGAAAATGTCGTTTTTCTGCACAAGGTGGAACCCGGTCCCGCGGATCGGGCCTATGGGATTCATGTGGCGAAACTTGCCGGCGTGCCGGCTTCGGTTTTAGAGCGCGCCCGGGTGTTGTTGCATCGCTTGGAACAGCACGCGGCGCCGGTGACGGTGCACTCGAAGCCGTCCGACGAACTTCCATTTGAACCGATGATGAGCCCGGCGGATCAAGCGGCGTTGGCTGCCGCACGCGCGGTTGAACAATCTTTGGCCGACGTGGAAATAAATTCGCTCACACCCCTCGATGCCTTGCTAAAATTAGCCGCTTTGAAAAAACTGACGTCGTCCCCGCCCGCCTCGGGTCGGGGATCCCAGGGGGGTATCCCACCAATGGCCCGGGGAAACGACGATAAAATGGAGAAACCGGAATGAAACGACAAATCGAACGACGCCGCCACCCGCGCTTGCCGATGCATCTCAGTGTCGCCAAGATGGTGGATTTTAAATTTGACGGCTTCGACCAATCGGCGCCGGCCGTGCTGGTCGACCTTTCCGCCGGCGGCTTGTCGATGATCTGCTTCGCGATGCCAGCGATGGCCAAGGATCTCACTTTCCGAATGACCTTGCCCGGCCTGGTGAACGCCAAGCTCAAGGGAAAAATTATCCGCGCCCGTCGCAAAGGCGAGACCTATCAAGTCGCGATCGAGTTCACGGAGTTGCAAGACAAGTGGGCTGCGATGGTCGGTAAGTTGGCCAAGGCCTATTCAGTTTGTGACGAACGGCTAATCCAAGGCGATCGGCATTTTTGCTTCAAAGAATGCGCCTTCTTCCCGCTCTGCCAAAAAGAAGAAAAAGCCCGAGTCTTCCCGAAAAGTCTAGAAGTCGTCTAGTCCCCGCAAGTCGTAGGCGGGGACCTCACGTTTTAATCCCCGCAAGTCGTAGGCGGGGACCTCACGTTTTAATCCCCGCAAGTCGTAGGCGGGGACCTCACGTTTTAATCCCCGCAAGTCGTAGGCGGGGACCTCACGTTTTAATCCCCGCAAGTCGTAGGCGGGGACCTCACGTTTTAATCCCCGCAAGTCGTAGGCGGGGACCTCACGACTCCAATCGTTTCCTGGGGATCTCACGGCTCCGCCTTACTCGTGAGGCCCCCGCCAAACAACCCGCGGGGGTATAAGATGCCTAAAATCCAAAAACTTCCTGAAGATATCATCCGGCTGATTGCCGCTGGAGAAGTGATCGAACGCCCGGCCAGTGTCCTAAAAGAATTGGTCGAAAATAGTATCGATGCTGGCGCCACGCGCGTCGCGATCGATATTTGGGGAGCCGGGCGCGGCCGGATCCGGGTCTCCGACAACGGCTGCGGCATGAGTCCGGCCGACGCCGAGCTCGCCCTAGATCGTCACGCCACCTCCAAACTGCGCACCTTTGAAGATCTTCAAGGCTTACATTCCTTCGGCTTCCGCGGGGAAGCGTTGCCCTCGATCGCCGCAGTTTCGCATTTTGAACTCAGCACTCGCGAGCCGGAAGCCGTGCAAGGCTGGCGTCTGAAATTGACCGGCGGCCGGTTGCTCTCGAAAGAAGCCGTGGGTGTTCCTCCCGGGACGACGATCGACGTCCAGGACCTTTTCTTTAATACGCCGGCGCGCGCGAAATTTATGAAGAAGGATACGACCGAGCGCGCGCATATTTTGCGCACGCTGCAAGAGATCGCGCTGGCGCACCCGGAAATTCATTTCGAAATCACCGTCGAGGGCAAGGCGGCGATGAATCTCACGACGGCGCCCGATCTCTTGACCCGGGTGCGCGACGTCTGGGATCACGCCGTGACGCGCGACCTCACGGGCATCGAATTTTCTGCCGGGCCGGTGAAAGTTTTTGGATTGGTCAACGCCATACCGGCGCACCAGGGCACGAAGGCGTATCAGCATCTGTTCGTCAACCGTCGGCCGGTCCAGCAACGTCAACTCCAGCACGCAATCTACGAGGCTTTTCACGAATGGCTGCCCGTTGGGCGCCATCCGGTTTTCGTTTTATTCCTCGAAATTGATCCCGGGGAAATCGACGTCAACGTGCATCCATCCAAGCGCGAAGTCCGCTTCGCCAACGATCGTCCGCTTTACGACGCGTTGTTTCATCAAATTCGAAAGAAGCTGCAGAGCACTGTCGCCGTCCCCGCGATCCAGGATGCTGCCATGACGCTGGAGCGGGCGGCGTTTGAGTTCGCTCAGCCGCTGGTGGCGGAACCGCGGGTTCCTTTTGGCGGCGATAATGCGGGAACGGTCCCTGGCGGCGCACGCGATTACGAACCCAGTCAGACGGAAGCTTTGCCCGCGACCCCAGCGCACCGCTTGGATCCCGAGCTACGTATTCTCGGCCAGTTTCAGAAGGTTTATTTGCTCGCAGAGCAGGGGAACGAATTAATCCTGATTGATCAGCATGCCGCGGCCGAGCGCGTCTTATTCGAGAAGTTACTGAACGGCTCGCGTCTCGCTGGCACCGGTCGTCAAGCGCTGCTCACGCCGTACCTCTGGGAGCTGCCGCCGGACCGTGCCGAGCGTGTGCGCGAGGCGCTCCCGGCGCTTAAGGAACTCGGTTTTGATTTAGAATCGTTTGGCGGGAATTCATTTGCACTTAAGGAATGGCCGGCTGCTTTTCCCAAACTCAGAGAAGCGAAGCGGTTTCTGGACGTCTTCATCGAGTCCTTGGAGCAAGACTCGCACGACCACGAGGAAAACGCCGCGCATGAAGCGGTGGCGCGCGCCGCCTGCCGCGCGGCGATCAAAGCCAACGACGACCTCGCCCTGGCGGAGATGCAACACCTGATCCGAGAACTCGCCGCCTGCCAACGTCCGATGACCTGCCCGCACGGCCGCCCCACCCACATCCGCCTACCGCTCGCCGAACTGCACCGCCGTTTCCGCCGAACTTGAAATCCGGTTTTAAGTGCCAGGCACTTAAAGGATCAATATATTGCTTGGATAAGTGCCAGGCACTTAAAGAGGCGGCCGCTAGGCGGGGGGATTTCTAGAGATTTTGGAGCGCGAGGGCGTTGAGATTTTTCTGCAGAGAAACTTCGGCCTGGTTGATGCGAGCTTGGGCCGCCTCGCAAGCGGCGGAGTTCGCGCCTTGTTGGCTGCAGGCCTCTTGAGAGCTCGTCAACAGCTCACGCAATTTCGCGCGATCCTGCCGAACCAAATCGTTATCCGTCGACTGATCTTGCACATCCATTTCGAAGTTGTAGCTAGACGCTGGCGGAACATATTTTTGGGCGAGCGATTGGACTTCATTTTGTTGAGCCACACCCCAATCCGGATTGCTGTGATCTAAATCCCCGATCTCCCGATGCAAAGCGATCTCGGCTTTTTGCAGTGAATCCATCGCTGACTGAGCTTGCGGATGGTCCCAGCCTAAATCGGCGCGCGATGCTTCGAAGGAGCGCTTGGCATTGCGTAGATCGGTGCGCGCCTGGCGCACCGCCGGAGTGTCTGTTGGTTGATCGAGGATGTCTTGATTGATGTTGAATGAGTCGAAGTAAACGCCACCCACACCGGTTTCCTGCAGCGACGATTGCGGCGGCACCAGGATCTCCGAGGCCAAAACTGGACTCATCATGCCGAGACAACTGCCCACGAGGAGGATTGCTTTCATTTTCGATCGTTCCCTACAATTGGATCAATGGCTGGTCCGCGAGGTAACAAATGAAGCGAATTCTTTTTTTGGGGGAAGGCGAGCCGGCGGGCCCGGCGCGCTACCTGGCAGCGATCCTCACGGCAGCCGGCGTGCGCTTTGATCACCAACCCGATCAAAAACCGCTGCCGCGGGCTTGGATGAATCGCGGTTACGCCGGGCTGGTGCTCTCCGATTACCGCGCGAGCAGCTGGACTCCTCATGGGAGTCGCTGGGTCGCGCGGCAGGTCGAGCGCGGGGCGGGACTACTGATGATCGGCGGCTGGGCGTCGTTCACCGGACAATGCGGCGGCTATCGCGGGACAGCGCTGGAAGCGCTATTGCCGGTGCGCTGCCTGGCCGGCGATGACCGCGTGCAGCGGGCCGCGATTTGGGACGGTCTGGCTCGGCCGCCTGTGATTTGCGGCTATCAACGCTGTCAGCCCCGAGCGCAAAGCCGGGTCGATCTCTATTTTCGAGATTTGAATTATTCGAACGGCGGTTTCGTACTCGGCGCACGCCATCCCGGTCTGGTCCGCGGCGGCTACGGCGCGGGCAAAACCGCCGCTTTCATGACGGACTGCGCTCCGCATTGGGCCGGCACGCTCGTCGATTGGGGTAAAAAAGTCCGCGTTCGAGTCCCCGGCGCCGGACCGGTGGAAGTCGGCGATCGCTATCTGCGATTTTTTGGTGGGCTAATAAAAGGTATTCTTTAACCGATGACACAGTCTCGACGGATATTCTTGATGCTCAGCTTTACGCTGCTCACCCCGCTCGTCACCTTTTTGATGCTCTGGGCGCGCGGCCTGCCGAATTTTGCCCAAGGCTATTTCCTCACCGTCGTGTTCTGGGTTTATTCGGTGACCTGGGCGCCGGCGTTGCTAGCGGGAGCGCTTCTGGCCGCTGTGGTGTACGGCGTGATCCGAAGAACCGATTATTTCCACAAGCCTTATGATTTTGGCCGGTGTTTTTCTCTGGGCGCGATCACGGGCTCGCTCGCGGAAGCGCTGTCGACGTGGGCCTATCGCGAGTTGATCCATCACCCGTTTTCCGATTTCTGGATTGCCGGAGCGATGATCAGCGGTTGCCTCGTTGGCGCCGGCCTCACCGCCTGGTTGCTCGCCGGCCATTCCTAAGCCGTCCCATCCCCGCTATGCCCGCGTCCAAAGGCATCCTCGTCGTGGGCCCGACCGCTTCCGGAAAAACGGACTACAGTTTGCGCCTCGCCCAGCAGCTCGACGGGGAAATAGTTTCCGTCGATTCGCGTCAAGTTTACCGGCGCTTGCAGATTGGCACCGCCAAACCCCGAGGTGATTGGCACGAAGAACTCTATCGAGTCGACGGGATTGCTTATCATCTTGTTGATATCTGGGAGCCGTCCCAGCCTTTTACGGCCGCCGATTTTGTAGCGCTCGCGCGAGATGCGATCGCGGCGATCGAGCGCCGTGGAAAGCGTCCGATACTGGCAGGAGGAACCGGGTTGTATTTTAAAGCCTTGTTAGAAGGACTAGCGCCGCTTCCACCCGCGGATCCGGCGCTGCGCGTGGAACTTAAGGCGTTTGCCGAGTCCGAAGGGCGTGCCGCGTTGCATGCGGAGCTCGCGCGCTTTGATCCGGAAGCCGCGGCTAAAATTCCCGCGAATAACATTCACCGGCTGTTACGCGCCGTGGAAGTTTTCCGCCTGACCGGAAAACCGATCAGCGTGTGGCATCGCGAACATCAGGCCCAAGCCCAACCTCCGACGCAGGCGTGGGAGATTGTGGGAATCGATCGATCGAAGTCCGAATTGGACCAGCGCATCGCCCAACGTTGCGAACAGATGCTGCATGCCGGATTGATCGACGAAACGCGTGGCCTGCTCGACTCGGGCATCGATCGCACAGCTCCCGCGCTTACCGGTTTGGGTTACCCGCGCGTGGTCGCCCACCTGGAAGGCCGGCTGAGCCAGAACGAATTGCTCCCGCTGTTGATCCAGGATACGCGGCAATATGCCAAGCGCCAGCTCACCTGGTTCCGAAACCAAATGCGCGTAGACTGGCGTACCATCTAATATGGAATCGGTGATCACCATCGCCTTACAACAAAGCGGGGATCAAGCCACGGAGATTCGGGACTCGGTCGCGGAATTGCACCGGCTGGTGGAAACCGCGGGGGGTCGAGTCGTTGAATCGGTTGTGCAGCGCAAGGATCGTCCCGATCCGGCCACGTTCATCGGCCGGGGAAAAGCGGAAGAGCTCGCCGAACTCGGCCGTTCGCTGCGCATCCAAAGCTTTGTGTTTGATCAAGCCCTGAAACCGGCGCAGCAACGCAATTTGGAAGAAATCCTCGGCGGAAAAGTGATCGACCGCACCCGGCTGATCCTGGACATCTTCGCGCAGCGAGCGCGAACGCGCGAGGGTCAATTGCAAGTCGAACACGCGCAGCTCGCTTATCGCCTACCGCGGATCACGGAGATATTCGGACGCTTCGAGCAGCAAACCGGTGGCATCGGAACGCGCGGTCCCGGCGAACGCAAATTAGAAGTCGACCAACGGCGTATTCGCGACCGGATGGCCTTGCTCAATCGGCAAATCGAAAAGGTTCGCAAAGAACGGCTGACGCAGCGCCACGTGCGTCGCAGCGTGCCGGTTCCGCAAGTCGCTCTCGTCGGTTACACCAACGCGGGGAAATCAACGCTGCTGAATGCGCTGATTCAAACTCACCGGACCCCGGTCGCCGGGCGAGCGGTTTATGCCGACGACAAACTCTTCGCCACGCTTGATCCCACAACGCGCCGCGTGCGGCTTCCCTCGGGTCGAACCATCCTTTTTAGTGACACGGTGGGTTTTATTCGAAATCTGCCCACCGAATTAATCGCCGCCTTTCGAGCGACGTTGGAAGAAGTGGCGAACGCCGACCTCATTTTAATTTTACTGGATGGCTCCGATCCGGCATGGCCGGAACAGCAGCGTACCGTCATGGAACTGCTTAAACGGCTCGAGCTCGACGCATTGCCTCGTCTGACGGCATATAATAAAATGGATCGAATTTCCGCGCGGAAACGCGAATTATTCGATCGGATGGATGGGCTTGCGATCTCCGCCGGAACCGGACAAGGGCTTCCCGAGCTGCTGCAACGCGTTGAAGCCCAGCTCTCCCACCAATGGATCGAAAAAGAAATCGTGTTTGCCTATCACGAAGGCGCTCGTCTGGCGCAATTGCATGAGCACATGGACGTCTTGTCGCAGGAAATGAGCGATCGTGGGATCCGCGTACGGGTGCGAGCCCATCCCGCCACCTTGGCACGATTTATGCGAGGCACCGAGTGACGCTAGCGAATAAAATAACCGTCCTCCGGATTATCGCGATCCCGCTGTGTGTGATCGCGCTGCTGGAACACAGCATGGGTTGGGCCCGGCTGATCTTTGGGCTATCGGTTTTCAGTGATGCCCTGGACGGAGCGCTCGCTCGGATCCGCGGCGAACGCACGCCGCTCGGCACTTTTCTCGATCCCCTCGCCGACAAAATATTACTGGTCGCGACGTTCGTAACGTACACCTATTTGGGTTGGATTCCGGTTTGGATTTTCATCGCCGTGTTGTCCCGCGACTTAATTATCGTACTGGGATGGGCGATCGTGTTCATCCTGACTGGAAATTCACGCATTGAGCCGCGGCTGCTCGGCAAATTGACCACGGCACTCCAGATGGCGGTTGCGCTTTCCAAGATGTTGTCCGTGCCGACGCCACTATATCATGGGATTCTAAACGCGATGATCACCTGCACAATCCTCTCGGCCATCGACTATGTCTGGGTGGGGAACAAACGGCTCGAGCCCCTCGAATGAATTTGTGGACGATCAACCTGCTTTCCTATTTATTAGGTTCAATCCCCACCGGACTGTGGTTGGGCAAAGCCTGGAAAGGCATCGATGTGCGCCAGCACGGGTCGGGAAACTTGGGTGCCACGAATGTGTTTCGAACGTTGGGGATCGTGCCCGGTGTTATCACCTTGCTTCTGGATATCGCCAAAGGCGCGGTGCCGGTCTGGCTGATGCTGCGATCCTATCCGGATCGGCTCGGCTGGGCCCTGATCGCCGGGCTCTGCGCGATCTTCGGCCATACCATGTCCATCTTTGTGCGGTTTCGCGGGGGAAAAGGCGTCGCGACCTCGGCCGGAGTTTTCGGGGCACTGATGCCCGCGCCCGCGGCCATCGCGGTGGCCGTTTTTCTCCTGGTTCTCGCTTTGACGCGCATGGTCTCGGCCAGCTCGATCCTAGCGGCGCTCGCCTTGGCGTCGAGTTCATTTTTTCTGGCTCCGGATCACCGGCTAGCGTATCCCACTTGCGCCGTTGCTTGTCTAGTTGTGTGGAAGCACCGCAGCAATATTCAACGGATTTGGGCGGGAACTGAATCCCGTATCGGTTCGCGAGGTCGCGCTTAATGGCCGGCGAACGCATCGCGGTATTGGGCGCTGGTTCATGGGGAGCCACCCTGGCCGGATTGTTGCGCGACAACGGCCATTCGGTTTCGCTGTGGGAATTTGACCGAAAGGCGGCGGAAGCGTTGGCTAAAACGCGCCGGCTTCCCGTATTGCCTGACTTGAGATTGCCGCCCGGCGTCGAAGTCACACAGGACATCGCCGATGCACTAAAAGGGCGGGCCGTGGTGCTGTCCGCCACGCCCACCCAATTTGTGCGCGCCACCGTAAAAGCAGCGGCGAAATCGGGCGCGCTCGAAAAGCAAGCGGCATGGGTCAGTGTTTCCAAGGGATTGGAAGAATCCACGCAGAAACGCATGAGCGAAATTATCGCCGAGGAATCCGGCAGCAGCGCGAATGAAATTGCCGTCCTTTCCGGCCCCAGTCACGCAGAGGAGGTTTGCCGGCAACTGCCTACGGCCATGGTTTCCGCGAGTCCGAATGCGCAGCTGGCGGCGCGCGTGCAAAAATTATTTACCCGGGATTTCTTCCGCGTGTACACGCACGATGATTTAATCGGCGTCGAATTGGGCGGAACTTTGAAAAATATTTTCGCGATCGGCTGCGGGATTAGCGACGGCCTCGGTCTGGGAGACAATTCCAAGGCCGCATTGATGACGCGTGGGCTCAATGAAATGGCCCGCTTGGGTGTCAAAATGGGCGCTAAGATGCTGACTTTTTTTGGATTAGCCGGAACTGGCGACTTGATCGTCACCTGTCTTTCCCAGCATTCGCGGAACCGCTTATTCGGTGAAAAAATCGGGCGGGGAAAAACACCGTCCCAAGCACTCGCCGAGATGACCATGGTTGCGGAAGGTTACCGAACGGCGGCGGCGGCAAACGCTTTGACCGAGCGCCTGGGGATCGAGTGTCCGTTAATCCAAGAAATTTATCAGATTCTCTTTACGCAAAAAAATCCCAAGCAATCATTACGCGATTTGATGGACCGCCAAACGCCGCCGGAGTGGCGCGAGATTCCCACGCTGTAGGAGGCACCTGTGAATAAAGCTGGTTTGGTTAAAGTCGTTGGACGTGTGCTCAGTACCCGCAAGGAAGCCAATGCTGCCGTTGAAGCTGCGCTGAGAGCCATTCAGCTGGCACTGCGATCCGGAGAAAAAGTTGTGCTCGCAGGAATCGGTAGCCTGCATGTCAAAATGCGCAAGGCGAAGGTCGGGCGCAACCCCCGCACGGGCGTGACGGTCCCGATCCCGCCGCGTCGCGCGGTGCGTTTCAAAGCGTCTAAGGAGCTCTTCCAGTAAATGCCAAAAACGTTGACGGCGAATTAGATTTTTAGTTGAATGAAAGCCGCCTCGAATGATTGAAACCCTGCTTCCACCTCAGACGTACTTCTCGATTGGCGAAGTCGCCAAGCTGACCCAGGTCAAGCCCTATGTGATTCGCTATTGGGAAACCCAATTTGGCGCGCTGCGCCCACCGCGCCGGGACTCCGGCCAGCGCAAATTTACCCAGAAAGAAGTCGACACCGTACTTAAGATCAAAGAGCTACTGCATGAGAAGCGCTTCACGATCGCGGGGGCCAAAAGGGTTTTAGCGAATGCGGCGCGACGCGGCGCATCGCAGCTCCGATTGGAACTCCCGGAAGTCCCCGGATCCCCCGACGCGCACGATACCCTCAAGGCGGCCCGTAAAGACCTCGAAGAAGCCCTTCGCCTGCTCAAAGGCTACTGACCCCCTGTTCATTTGTTATCTTATGGCGCTGCGCCCGGGAGCGTTTTTGCGCAGCGCCTTGATTCCACGCAGCTTTCGCGAACGCGGATTTATTAGTTTCGGTAGTTCACATCGGGCCGTAGCGCAGGGGTAGCGCGCTCCCTTGGGGTGGGAGAGGTCGTGGGTTCAAATCCCACCGGCCCGATGGGAACGATCAATTGAGTCGACCGGCCGCGCCCGATCAGGGCATCCAAACACTATGAATAAGCGCGTTCTGTTCATGTACATCTCCCCGTCGTCCGGACACCAGCACGCCGCCGACGCGATCCGTGAGGCACTGACGCTGCTTGAACCGGGCTGGGAATCGATCGGCGTGGATTCCTTTTCCTACGCCTACCCGAAAATCGGCAAGCTGATCGCTCGTGCCTACATGGAAGTTCTGCGCCGCACGCCGGCCCTTTGGAATTACGTCTACGACAATCCCGATGTCGAAACGGCCACGCGCGAAATCCGGGAAGTCCTAAATTTAATTTCCTCGCCGAAGATGAAGACCTTGGTAGAAAGGTACGACCCGTCGGCGATCGTTTGCACCCAGGCGGTCCCCTGTTCGGTGTTTGCCGCTGAGAAGCGCAGAGGCGCGCTGCAAATTCCCTTGATCGCGGTGGTCACGGATTTCGCGATCCATTCGTACTGGATTTATAAGGAAGTCGACCTTTACTGCGTTTCCAGTGAGGAGGCGCGACAGGATTTGATTCGCGCTGGGATCGAGGCCGCGCGTGTGGTCGTCACCGGAATCCCAATCAGTCCTAAGTTCTTAAAGCATCGTCGCAAAGAACAAGTGCGAAGCCGGCTGGGACTGGACCCGCATGCGCCGACGGTTCTGATGATGGGCGGAAGCCAAGGCATGGGTCCGCTGCAAGAAACGCTGGAAAAACTCATCGATCTCGATTTGCAATGCTTGGTTGCGACCGGTTTGAACCGCGAGCTTTACCGCCTCTTGAAGAAGACGCACGGCCGCCAGAAGGGCGTGCGGATTTACGGCTACACCAAACGCATCGCGACCCTGATGGAAGCCGCCGACCTCTTGATTAGCAAACCCGGAGGACTGACGTCCTCCGAAGCCTTAGCGAAAAATTTGCCGATGGTGATCACCAACCCAATTCCAGGGCAGGAAGAACGAAACGCCCGCTATCTGCAAAATCAGGGCGTCGCCGATCAGGCCGATTCTCCCGAAGATATCGCGCGATGCGTTAAGAACCTGCTGACCCACCCCGCGCGATTGCAAAAAATGATCGAAGCAACCCGCGCGATCAGCGCGCCGTATGCGTCGATCGAAATCGCGCGTTGGGTCTGTCGATTGATCGCAGAACGACAGAATCCTCCGCCGGATGCGGGTGCGCGAACCCGTTCTTGGGGCACTCGGAGCGAATATGATAAGATGCCGGGACAGATTTGACGTGAATAACAAGAAGGATTTCGGTGCGCAAACGCGGGGCGTAGCGCAGCTGGTAGCGCGCTTAGTTCGGGACCTTCTTCCAAAGCCGCTGCCGAATCGGGGCGTAGCGCAGTTGGTAGCGCGCTTGGTTCGGGACCAAGAGGTCCCGGGTTCAAATCCCGGCGCCCCGATTCGGCAGCGAAGGGCGAATGTGGAAGAGAGTTCCTGGTTCCGCGCCACTACGGCCCGCCATTGATTCTTAGGCGGGTTCGCCAATGACTTAATGGCGAACGTTGGCGCGCCCCTGCCGGCAGGCAGGCGCCAAAGTCACAATAGCGGAAAATCCCAGCGCCCCGAGCTTGCGCAATTGGTGTCCCGAATTTTACCTCTTGAATATCGTTTGAAATCACTTACAATTAACACGCTCAACCATGGCTGAAAGCCTCGACGCAGTATCGCTTTACTTCCGCGCCATCAAGGACTTCCCAGAACTTTCCCGCGAAGCGTTTAATACGCTGTGGCATCGCGCGAACAAAGGGGATAAAGCCGCCAAGAAGGAATTGGTGGAGCGCAACCTCCGTCTCGTCATCCCGATCGCTAAAAAATATTACCGCCCAGGCCTGGACTTTCTGGACATCATCGAAGAAGGCAATCTGGGCTTGATGCACGCGATCGACAAGTTCGACCCTAAAAAGGGCTTCCGCTTTTCCACCTACGGCGCCTACTGGATCGAGCAATCGATCCGCCGCGCCATCGACGAACAATCCAAAACCATTCGGATTCCACCGCACGCCTGGGAAGCGCTTCGGCGTTGGCTTCGAGAGTGGGACAAACTGCACGGTCAGCTCGGCCGTGACCCAACGCTTTCCGAGATGGCCACCCGTCTGCATCTCTCCGCCCGCCAAGTCAAAGGGATTCTCGATGCGGCCGAAGCGGCGCGCGGTATCGGCAGCTTGGAGGCCCCGCTCGATGACGATGAGAATCTCACGGTGAAGGACGTCATTTCGGACGACGAACTTTACGCCCCCGATCGTCTGATATCGCTTTTCAAATTGCACGATGAGCTCGATGTCGCCTTGTCGCAACTGCCGCTGCGCGAACGCCAAATTTTGGAAATGCGCTTTGGGCTCAACGGCGAAAATCAGACGCTCGAAGAAGTCGGCCGCAAACTCCGCGTTTCCCGCGAACGCATCCGCCAGTTAGAAAAACGTGGACTGGAACGGCTCCGCCGCCTCGCCCAGCGCATGGGCATTGTCTAATAGGAGAGAAACCACCCGATGCCGACGATGACTCTCGATAAGCTCAAAGCTTCAATCCGCGATGTCGCCGATTTTCCCAAGCCCGGAATCGTTTTCAAAGATATTACGCCGCTGCTCCAAAATGCAGCGCTTTTTAAATCCGCGATCGAAAAAATGGCGGGGCCCTTCCGTCGGAAGGGGATTACCCACGTGGCGTCGATTGAATCGCGCGGGTTTATTTTCGGCGCGCCGGTGGCTTACATGCTGGACGCTGGATACATCCCGATACGCAAAAAAGGCAAACTGCCTTACAAGACCGCGGCCTTCGAGTATGAACTCGAGTACGGCACCGATACCTTGGAGATCCATTCCGACGCACTCGACGCCAGCGCACGCGTCCTGATCGTGGACGATGTTCTCGCCACCGGAGGAACTGCGAACGCCTCCTGCAAGCTGGTCGAGAAACTAAAGGCCAAGGTCGTTGGACTTTCTTTTGCGGTCGAACTCGAATTCTTGCACGGCCGTGAAAAACTTCGCGGCTACGATGTTGTCTCCCTCATCCGCTACTAATCCGTCCGCTCATTCTATAGACCGGGTCACTCGGGGCCTTGCGATCGCCCTTGCGTGTCTGGCGTTCGCCTTGCCCGTTTCGATCGCCGGATCGAGCCTGCTGTATTTTCCACTTTTGGCGCTCTTCGTGCTGGGATGTTTCTGGTTTTCTCCCGAGTGGCGCCCCCGTTGGGCGGTTGTTGAAATCGCATTCACCGCTTTTTGGGGCGTCAGCCTTATCTCGGCTCTGGGCGGAATCGATCCTTGGCATAGCCGGGTCCGGTTGGAGAAAGACCTTTATTTCCTCATGGTCGTTATGGTGGGGGGCTATTTAAAGTCACGGAGTATCGACGGCCGTTCGTTACTCAAGACGATGCTTGCGGGAGGATTATTGACCGCGAGCTTCGGCATTTTGCAAATGATACTTCGAGTCAATCGCCTCGATCACAATTCTGGAAACTATCTGAATGTTCCGAGTTGGCTCGCCGGCGCGCACGCGGGTTTGATCAAGTACTTGTCACTCACGAATGGCCGCGCTACTGGATTACGTAGCCATCCGCTGACCTTCTCGGAAACATTACTTTTCCCAATCGCTTATCTACTGGCACGGCTTGCCGATCGTCGCCAATTCAGCTGGGCAACCTGGGCAAGCGCGACGGCAATACTGGTGCTGGCGCTCCTGGGCTCGCAAAGCCGGGGAGCCTGGATCGCGTTTGGTGTAATGGGATTTGTGCTAATGATCGTCGAACGTCGGGTCTCCGTCTGGAGCCGTGTGCTTACGATCTTTGTTTTGCCGGTACTGCTCTTACTTTGGGTCCCCACATTCCGGTCGCGCTTGCACTCGATTGGCGACAAAGGGTTCCGTTCGAACCTGGAACGACGGATTATGTGGTCAGCCGGTTTCCGAATGTTCAAGGAACATCCTCTATTAGGAATCGGGCCCGGCAGCACTCCGATCGCCAGCACGCACTATCAAACACCTGATCAAGCTCAGGAGTTTGGCCCGTGGGGACATCTTCATAGCACCTACATCACCGTGCTCGCGGAGCGCGGACTTCTCGGAATGCTTGCGTTCTTGGCCTTCATCGGAATAGTAGCCGGGACATTGCTCCGCTCACTCGATCCACTTCGCGCCGACAATGCCGACGAACACCAAATCGTCCTGACGGCGATCCTCGGACTCGCGGGCTGGCTCGTCGCCGGACTCACCGAGGCCGTTTTTCACGATAGCAGCATCGCGATGTTGTTCTACTTCGTGATAGGCGTGGCGCTAACCTATGCGAAACGCTGATCGTTTTCGACGAATTTCGCCTCCCCCTCCGATTCTAGAATGCCGACCGATCCCTCCCGCCGATCTGCGCAAAACCATGGGCCATTCGGCCCGCAACTATTAGACTTACCACCCATTTTACGCGACGCGTCGTGGCGCTACGATAGCATCGTCGACTGAGAAGGGTGGGGTCGCGCCGCCGCCACTTTGCAGAAGTCAGACAACTTCTGACAAGATTTTTACGCTCGCCTGACATCCATTTCTGGATGGCCTGATAAAGTGTGGGACATGAAACGAACCCGCCGCGTGATCGCCGCGATCGTCATACTCGCTAGCCTGGCTCTGGCACCTGGACACACCGCGACGCCCGCGGAATCGCTCTTTCAGAAAGCCATCGTCAAAGAGCTGGGCGAGGGCGATCCGGAAGGAGCGATTCCTTTGTATCAAAACGTCCTGGACGTTTCGGGAGGCGATCAACGCCTGGCCGCGAAAGCACGGTTGCATATGGGCGCTTGCCTCGAACGCATCGGAAAATGGGATGAAGCGGAAAAGATTTATCTGCAGATGATCGACGAAAACCGCGCTTCGATTCAAGACGCCGTTGAAGCCGCCCGAGCAAACCTCGAAGGAATGAAAGAGAAATGAGAGGCAGATCCCGCTATCGTATTGCCTTCCCAGTGGTTCTTGTCCTGGTTGGACTGAACCGCGCGATGCCATCGCATGCCGCTTCCCACGCCCAAGCGTTATATGACGAAGCCTTGCTCAAGGAAACAGGGGAGCGTGATCCGGAAACCGCACTTACGCTTTACCAATTGGTCATCGATCGAGCGGGAAATGACCATCGCCTCAAAGCGCAAGCGCAGTTGCATATGGGAAGTTGTCTGGAGCGCCTGGGACGGCCGAAAGAAGCCGAAGCGCTGTATCTGAAAATCATTCACGATTCCTCCACAACCCTCGCCGAAGCGGCACAGGCGGCCCAAACCAACCTCGAACGCGTTCAAGCCGAACTCAAACGCGCCGAGCAACAAGCTGCCCTTGAAGCCGCCGCGCGGGAAAAAGGCAGCTATATTCTGGTACCTGAATTTAAACCGAACGGGTTATCCCTCCTTTTGGGTCCGACCTTTATTCCCGGAGATAGGACCCCGCTCATTCGGGGAGATGTTGCGCTACGCTGGTCGATATTCCGAAATTGGCGAAGAGCGGCCGCTTTGGAATTTGGCGCGATAACACCGGGGGGAGACCAGGCGATCGCGACCGCGCGTTATGACGCTACGCAACCCTTTCCGACCGCAACGGATGAAGGGAGCCTCCATCTCAGCTACCAGATTCATGCCGCTCTGATTCGTGATCTGCCCCACGGGGATCAAACGGCTTTTGTACCGGAAATCGGTGCCGGAGTCGCCTATACCAAATCCCGAATCGATGTGATCACCAACGGCACCGACAACATGTCGGGACTGCCGACTCAATCAAAAGCGGCGAGCGCCGCGGGTGTTTGGAGTCCTTACTTACGTGCCGCTGTTCGGTGTTTTGCTGACCGTCCGGTCTCCCTGCTCATGGGTGGAAGCTTCACTCCTGTACCTTACAAACAGACGCTTGATACGAATATTCCTCCACATACCGCTACTTTTGACTTTCCAAAACAGCTATGGACCGCAGGGGTCCAGATCCTGATCCGTTTCGGTCGTACAGAGCTCGTGGAAAGGCCCAAGTCGTGAGACCCGTTACGATGCTACGAGTCGCCGCGATTCTTTTGATTGGAACAGGGGCAGCCTTCGCTGGGACAAGCACCTGGACCGGCGCGATTGATTCGGATTTCAATAAAGCTGGGAATTGGTCGGCGGGGGTTCCCAATGACATCGCTCAGTTGCCGAACATAGCGAAAAACTTTCTATTTGTGTCGGCGGACACTACGATCAATACACTCTCGATCCTTTCCGGTGCGCCCGCCTACAGTATCACGGCCAACGACCTCAATATCGCGGGCGCCGGAATCCAAAACGCGTCTGCCAATCCGCTCACACTCTCCGGGACTGTCACATTAACCGGCACCGCTTCAGCCGGCTCAGGAACGCTGATTCAAACGCCATTTAATTTGCTTGGCTTTCGGCAGCAGTCAACGGCTGCCTCGGCCACGATCCAAAATAGCGGTTTCGTTTATTTTGAAGATAACGCCAACGCCGGAACAGCCAACATTACAACAGCCAGTGGCGCAGGGCTCGCCTTCTATAACGGAACGAGTCTTTCGAACGCCACGTTTCTGAACCACGGAAATTTTGAAATTGGAGCGGGGACCAACTTAGGAGTTCCGACGATCACCACCGACGGCGCCTCAGCCACAACGCGTTTTTCCAGCACACGAGGGGGAGGAATTACGACATTCACCAATTCCAATGGTGGAATTTTAACCTTCGATAACGCGAGTGCTGGTCATGCAACCATCAACAACACCACCAATGGACAAACACAATTCATCAACGGCGGCTCCGCGGGTACCGCGAATATCACCAACAATGCGGGGCGCGTCGCTTTTAGCGATACCTCTGACGGCGCTACGGCCGCGTTATTCAATGTCGGGGTCGCCACGCTCGATGTGACTGGTGTCACAATGTCCAGCTTCACGATCGGCTCGATTTCGGGTTCCGGAACCGTTCTAATCGGCTCCCATACTTTCGGAGTTGGCGGCAATGGTTTGAGCACGACCTTCTCTGGGACGATTAACGGAACCGGGGGGCGCTTGCTGAAGACGGGATCAGGCGATCTAACGCTCTCCGGCGTCAATACCTATACCGGCGGAACGGCTGTTGAAAACGGAACCTTGCGCATTAGCAACGATGCCAATTTAGGCGCCTCGATGACAACGATCACGCTCAACAACGGCGGCACCCTCGATATGGGATCGGGTCTGAATTTGGCTCGCCCAATTCAATTGGCAGGGAACGGGATCATCACAACGGGAGTCGGAACATCGACCCTGTCAGGATCGATATCGGGCCCCGGCGGATTGACATTGACTGGCGCAGCGGGAATCGTTAACTTAGCGACACAAAGCGATTACACCGGTAGAACCACAATTGATGGGGTCACCGTCCGATTGAACACAGAGGACGCTTTACCGCAGGGCGGCAAAGTGACGATAACAAACACCTCGGGATCAATTCTTGATCTCAATGGCCAAAGCGTTCAATTGTCAGAACTCAGTGGGGTAGGGCAGGTACGGATGGGAACGGGCACAGTCACTCTGGGAAACGGCTTTTCGAATTATCTCGGCTCGATCACCGGCACCGGACGGATTATCATCCAATCGGGCGCGGCGATCCTGGCGAACGTTTCCAGCACAACAGTCACGGAAATACGCCAAGCAACTTTGTTTAGCTACGGCTCGCTGGGTGATGTTTACATTGAAGGAGGCGCATTGCAGGTGGACACAGTGTCATCCCTGCAAAATATCGTTAATCATCGTTCTTTTTATGTGGGTGATTTTGGCGGGAGATCGATTACGGCCACAAATTATTCGGGAGGCGGCGCGATGTGGATCATCATGTCTGGAACGATCCATTCGACATTTACGATAACCGGACAGGCCGACCTAACAGAAGGCCAACTCGGCATTGAAAACCTTTATTCAGATCAGGCTTCTGGAGACTATTTAATCATTCAAGCCGATTCCATCGTTGGCCGATTCAGCCAGGAACCAATGTCCAGTATTTTTAAGCAATACGAAACGGTTTACAGCTCCAGCGAAGTGCATGTTGTGATCACCATTCCGAACGTTACGCATTCCAGCTTTGCCGCCTCCCGCAATCAGCGAGCCGTAGCCGCGACGTTAGACGCCGCGCGTAATGATTTCAACACTCAAGAACACAGCGCGCAGGCCGAGAGCTGGTTGAGAGGAGCACCAACCGTCTCCGCCGCACAAGATGCTTACGGACAGTTGAGTGGCGACGCCCTAGCTTCGTTCCAAGATATCGGTTTGCGCCATGCGGCGAGCGTCACAGACGTCCTTCGTGGCCGTGTGGAAGAATTTTTTCCGACCGTCGCGTCGACGGCTCCCGTCGAAGCCGATCGAATTTGGGCCAAAGCCGTCGGATTTTACGACCGCACCAAAGCCGATTCCGATATCGGCTCACCCTCTTCGAATTCAAGTACCGCCGGATTCCAGGCCGGTTATGATATTCTGGCGAGCGACCAACTACGGCTGGGGATTACCGCCGGCTACCTAAAATCAAATGTTTCAATCGATGAACGCTTCGCGAGCGGCGATGTCGCATCAACGGAGACCGGGCTTTATGCCAGTTATATCCAACCTCGCTGGTTTTTGGATGGGGCCATCGATTTTGTGGGCACGCATAATCAGAGCACACGTCAAATAGATTTTACCGTAATCAATCCTGGGAGCTTCGTGACGTCTGCACTTCAATCGACCCAAACGTCGAGCTTCCCCAGTCACAGCGTCAACGCGATGATCGAAACCGGCCGATGGCTTCGGCCGCGGTCGTCGATTTCGCTGCAACCCACCGCCGCACTACGCTGGAGCCACCTGCGGCAAGACAATTTCATTGAAACCGCGTCGCGCAATTTCGGGCTCATGGTCGATGCCGTCACTTTGCATTCGCTGGTCTCCACGCTCGGAGTTCGCGCCAGTAGCACTCTTGGAGAAAAGCGGACTCATCCGTTGCAATTGGGGACGCGTATCGACTGGCAGCATGAACTGCTAAACCCGGAAAATCAAATCACGTCGCGTATGGATCAAACCGGCACTCCGATCACGGCTCAGGCCACCCCTCGCGATCGCAATGCCGCTGTTCTCAGCTTCGATGCCAAACTCGCCATGAGTCAATCGACTCAGGCGTTTATTGATTATCAATTCACTGTGGGAGATCGTCATCAGGCGCACGGCTTGTTCGGAGGCGCCAGCGTGAAATGGTAAATAGAGTCTCACCATGATGCCCGACTCGCTGCAATCCGTGAAAACCCAAAGCCCGCTCCAGGTTTTCGCTTTATTCGCCGTTGGAATCATCCTACCAAGCGCCTTTTTGAGCTTTCTGGGTTGGCGTTCCTTTCAATACGAAGGCGCCCTCATGCAGAAAAAGACGGAAGAGCAATACGCCGCTGTCGCCAATCTGATGCAGAAGGAGGCCGATAACCAAGTCACTCAGTGGGTCACGGCCTTGCGCACCCTAGGGAATCAACGCGGCTACAACCAGCCAACTCCCTCCGAAATCATCCCGCAAACGCTCAATACGCCACAACTCAACAACCTCGCGGTTGAACACCTTTTTGTGTTCGATGAAGATGACCGAATGATCGCTCCCTGGCCCGAAGAATCCGGCAGAGGCGGAGAATTTGATAATTCACGCCGGTTAGACTGGGGCGTTTGGAACGACGACATCCAGGCCCTCGAGAAGAGCGAGTTTGTCGAAAAGAATATTTCTAAAGCGATCGCAGGATACGTCGCCTTGCAATCCAAGCATCTCTCGCCGACCCTTCAGGCTGAACTTTTGAAGCGGATTGGGGGTGGATATCGCAAACTGCATGATTTCCATGCCGCCGAGATCCATTACGAAAAGCTCGCTCGAGATTATGATCAACTGCTGGATTCATCGGGATATCCTACAGGCGTAATCGCCCGCCAAATACTCGTCGGTATCTACGACAGCGATGCCAATTGGGCGCGCGCGCTCGACGTTCGAATGGACTTATTTGAAGGCTTGATGATGCGTCGCTGGCCGATCGCGCCCGCGCGGCGCGCGGCGATGTTAGAGGAACTGGAAAGTGCGATCCCGAAGATCCTGGCCACGCATGGTCGGAATCTCGACGATCGCCAGGCACGTTGGGCTCACCTGCGCAAACTGCGGGACAGCTTGAACCAATTGAAGCCGATCTGTGATCATTTCATTCAACGAAACTGGCAGGACATTTCAAAACGATTGAGACTCCGGGGTTGGCTGGAAGAAGGCGGTTTGTTTGAAATGCCAGGGTCGGATACGCTGGCGCTGGTTTCGCCGCTCTTTTCGGCCGGGGGTCAGCGTCGCCGGGGCTCGGTCGTTGCCCTGGTCAGCAAAGAAACCGTATGGCAACAATTTGAACAAACCGTGTTGGAACTCGCAAAACCCGTGGGGCTCAAGGTGATCTGGCCGAACAAAACAGCCGCCGTTGACGCGACCCGTTCGCGAATCTTATTTAAAAGCACTCTGGAGCGCCAAATTGAGCGTGTGGACCCGCCCATTCGAATTCAAATATTGGAATCTAATTCCCAGGATCAAAACCGTTTGGCACGACGTCGCCTTTGGATTTTTGGGGGGATGATTGGCCTTTCCTTTGTTGTCATTATCGGCGGGTTGATTTTGATGCGCCGCGCGGTGAAGCGCGAAATCGAAGTCGCCAATCTCAAGGCCGATTTTGTCGCCAACGTCTCCCACGAGTTGCGCACGCCGCTCACCACGATCGCTTATATTGGAGAGCGTCTCAACCTCGGCCGCTACCGCACGGAAGAAGAGCGCAAGGATTTCTATATGATGCTGGACAAAGAAACCGGGCGTCTTCGCGGTTTGATTGAAGACATTCTGGATTTTTCCAAGATGCTGGCGGGAAAAAAAGTTTATCGGCTGGAGCCGATCGCGCTCGCGCCCTTGGTCCAGGAAGCTTATGAACGCTTCCAAGGCAAGGCGCAAGCCAAAGGGTTTGAAGTCTCGATCGACCTCCCGCCTGAGGACGTAACGATCCAAGGCGACCGGAAGGCGCTCTTGCAGGCCATTTTAAATCTATTGGACAATGCACTGAAATATTCTGGGCAATCCAGAAAGATTGAGCTTAGCGCTAAGCGCACCGCCGACCGCGCCTGGGTCTCGATTCGAGACCACGGCATCGGCATCAGCGACGCCGATCGCGAAAAAATATTTGAAAAGTTTTACCGGGTAGAAAATTCCATGTCGCGAGATTCCGAGGGCGGGGTCGGCTTGGGATTGGCCATGGTGAAGCACATCATGGATGGACATCAAGGCGTGATTCGCGTGGAGAGTCGATTGGGGGAAGGCAGCACCTTCACGTTCGACTTTCCACTCGCAAAATCGGCCTTCGCTTAAGGAGAGATTATGGCGCGCATCTTACTCATCGAAGACGACCCCAATATTTTGAAACTCATCCCCAGCGATCTGGAGCTGGAAGGCCATATCGTTTTTACCGCCAAAGACGGAATGGAAGGCCTCGACCGGGCACGCTCGCTAAAACCGGATTTGATCATTCTCGACATTATGTTGCCGAAAATGAATGGCTATGACATCTGCCGCACGCTGCGCAAAGACGGCTCGGAAGTGCCGATCATCATGCTGACCGCAAAGGGCCAGGAGGCCGATAAGGTCATTGGCTTGGAAATGGGCGCCGACGATTATGTCACTAAACCCTTTGGCGGCATGGAGCTGATGGCGCGCGTTAAGGCGCTTCTACGCCGGCACAAGCGTCAATTAGACAAACTCGAAAAGGTGAAATTCGATGACATCCTGATCGATTTCAAAGGGATGGAAGCCACACGGAAGGGGAAATCCATTTCGCTCACCGCCAAAGAATTCCAGCTCTTGGAACTGCTCGTACGTCACAAGAACCAAGTTGTTAGTCGCCGCCAATTCCTCGAAGAGATCTGGGGCTACGAAGATATGCCCTCCACGCGTACCGTCGACAATCAGATCCTCACCCTACGCCAAAAACTCGACCCCAAGGATCCGGAAGCCTATATCACCACGATCCATGGGGTTGGGTATAAATTCGTCGGTTAAATCACACACCTTTAACGGCGGCTTTTCCTTAACTGCGGCACTCCGTAACGGCGGTGAAAGGTAGCTGTTAACGACAGCTTCCTTTACTACCGTTTTTGAATTCTGCTTCTAACGCAGGGCCGCCGTTAGCTTTTGTCTTTACAAAACCCTGACATTTCCTGACAGAGGTTTTGCTTGCCTCTGACACAGGTTTTTCCACATCTCCCTATACTGTGTCCATGAACGAAATCACGAACGGGAGACGATTCATGGACAGCGCGAAACCACTCTTCTGGCACCAAGGCCTCTTCCTCCAGCCGCAGCATTTTCAACAGCTGGACCGCTTTGAAGACGCCCGCCTGGAACCCTATCGCCAGTGGCTCACCCCGCATTTCTGGGGCGTTCAAAACCTCGATATCAAAAAAGCGGCTTTAGGAGTTCGAACCTTCGGGATCGCCCGGGGCAGCTTCCTATTTCCCGATGGCAGCTTCGTCGACTTGCCTGGGAACGCCGTTGTGGAAGATCGTTCCTTCCAGGAAGACTGGATCGAAGGCGGCAAGCCGCTTACGGTCTACATTGGCTTGCGCAAATGGAATGCGGACGATTCGAATGTCACCGTCATAAAGAAGGAAGACCCCCTTGCCGGCGTCACGACCCGCTTTGTCGCGCCCGCCGACCCGCTCGAAACACGAGATCTCTACGCCGGTGGTCCCGTTGGCCACGTCAAAAAAATGACCTACGTGTTGCGCGTCTTCTGGGAAACCGAAAAAGATCATCTTGGCGATTACGTGCTGATTCCCGTCGCCCAATTAGAACGCCAGGGCAGCACGATCGCTTGTCGTTCTTCCTTTATACCGCCATCCCTGACGCTCTCCGCATCCGACACGCTGAGGCGGATTCTTAAAGATACAGAAGATCTGCTCGCCTCTCGCGGGCGGCAGTTGGAAGAACACAAGGTCCAGCGTGGTATCCACAGCGCGGAATTTGGCTCGCGCGACATGGTTTATCTGCTTGCGCTGCGTTCCTTGAATCGATCGCTTCCGCTTCTCCGGCATTACGCGGAATCGGACTCGGTCCACCCGTGGGCGGTGTACGGCCTCCTGCGCCAAATCGTCGGTGAGCTGTCCTGCTTTTCGGAACGCTTTAACGTCATGGGAGTCAATGCCGAGGAATCAAATGCGGGCGGCCTGCCTGCGTACGACCCACTGAATCTGGGTGGGTGTTTTGGCAGCGCCCAGGATCGGATCGTCGAGATCTTGAACGAGATCACAGCTGGACCGGATCACATCATCACGCTCCAGGTCGCGGATGGCGTATATGCCGCCGATGTGAAGCCGCTGGTTTTGGATGACAAGAATCGCTTTTATCTGGCGCTCACCAGTGACGAAGATCCCAAAAACACACTGAGCGCGATGGATTCCCTGGCCAAACTCAGCTCCAAAAATTATCTCGGGATTCTTAATGCCCACGCGCTCCCCGGTATACCGCTCAAGTATCTAGCCTCACCCCCGCAGGAATTACCACGGCGCAAGAACGTGCTTTACTTCGCGATCGACGCTCACAACGACCAGTGGGCAGGTGTGAAGAAGGACCGCACGATCGCCTTTGCCTGGGATGGCGCTCCCGAAACGCTTCACGTCGAACTGATGGCGGTGTCGCGATGAGTCCCGCTCTGGTCAGCGCCCGCCACCTCACCGACAGCTTCTCGGAACTCCTTGCCTACGTGATGGGCTTTCGTCAGAATGCCGCGCAGCAGCAACCCGGTTACGACGACGTACGATCCCGAATCCTGACATTGCTCAAGCAAAGCGAATCATGTCTCGCCCAAGGACTATGCACGGCGGAGGACTATGATCTTGCGCGCTTCGCGGTGTGCGCCTGGGTGGATGAATCGATCATGAGTTCGGCATGGATCGCCAAGAATCGCTGGCGCCCAGAAATGTTGCAGCGCCTGTTCTACCAGGTGACGGATGCCGGCGAAAAATTCTTCCAGCGCTTGAAGCAGCTCGAAGCGGATCAACAAGGCGTGCGCGAAGTCTACACGCTCTGCCTCGCATTAGGTTTTAAGGGGCGCTACTGCGCCGACGACGACACGATAACCCTCGACCAACTCAAAGAACGCAATTTGAAATGGCTCTTCAACAGCGTCAACGATGTCCCGTCGTTCGCGCTCCTTGAAAAAAACACGCTTTTTCCGGAAGCCTATCCGTCCGGTTCCATTGCGACATCGATTCGGGTCAATCGGTGGCCGTGGGTGATTATTGGCACGATTCCAATCGGAGGCTTGTTAGCGCTGCTCTTTACCTATTACGTCGCGTTGCGCCATCTCGGCGAAGTCGTGCGGAAGGTGTTTCCATGAGCGCAACGGCCATCGGCAAAGAACTCAGCGGCAGTCAACTGCTTCGGAACGATTGGAAGACCGCGATTTACCGCCTGAAGCGCTCTAAGCTGCGCAAAGAGGGGAATCCAATCTATGCCTTACCCTGGATTTTGATGTTAGGGCCCAGCGGGGCAGGCAAATCCACCGCTTTACATAACGCCGGGCTGAGTTCCTTCGGTGAAACGCTTGCCCGCGTCACCCCCACGCTGCGATCGGATTGGTATTTTTTTGACCAGGCCGTCGTGATCGATACGGCCGGCCGTTATGCCGATAGCGATACCGCTCAGGCCGGCACGGAGTGGAATACGATTCTCCAGTTGCTCACCCAATGGCGCCGGCGCCAGCCGTTGAATAGCGTGGTCTTAAGCATCCCCGCGACCCAACTGCTTTCGGATTCCGCCGAAACGTTAGAAACATTGGGGAAAAACTTGCGGCAGCGCATTCACCAGCTGATGCGCGCGACCCGCTCGCGCGTTCCGATTTATGTCCTCGTCACGCAATGCGACGCGCTGGCCGGGATGACGGCGTTTTTCAAAGGCCTATCGAAGACCGGCCTGCAACAGGCGATGGGCTTTCTGAACAACGATCCTCAGATTGACTTCGATGCGATCGTTCAAAACACCTTTACGACTGTCGGGGCTCGCCTCAAAAGCATGCGGATGATTCTCGCCGCGCAGCCGGGCTCGAACGATCTCGAACCCGCGGCCCTAGCGTTTCCCGAAACATTTGCCAAGCTGCGCATCGGCGTGATGTCCCTCCTCAGTACCACGTTTCAAGACAGCGTCTATCAAGAAGCGCCGTTCTTGCGCGGGATTTATTTCGCGAACAGCCATTTTCTCCATGATTTTTTCGCCAAGATTTTGCCCGCGGATCGCACCGCGATTCCGACTCAGCAATCGCTGCGTTGGCATCGGGGTCTCTTAAACGGCGGCACGGTCACGGGCTTGCTCTGTGTTGCAGCCTTGGCGGGGTTGTTTAGCCTATCGTTCGTGCGCAACATGCAGGCGCTCGCCATTTTGCGCGAAGCGAACCGCGCTTATCAAGACGTACAGCTCGCGCCCGAGGACTTCGGCGGCCGGATCCTGAGCCTGGACACCTTGAACGAAACCCTCGTCAGCTTAAGTCGAAAAAATACCGGTTGGATGTCCCACCTGGGACTGCGCGACGTCGCCGGAGCGGAGACCCAAGCCCGAGCGAACCTCAGCGCCACGTTTCACCGGGAATATCTGATGCCATTGGATCGGCGATATCGCCAACACGTTAATGACGTGACCGCATCGTCAAATGACATTGAGTTTAGCCAGCTGGTCTCTAACCATGTGCAACGCATCGCCGTTCTGAGGGCGCGATTGGGCGGTGCGGTCCGACCGGAGTTCAATAGTCCGGTTCCCAGATTCCCGTTCCTGAAGACCGCGGGACAACGGATCGACGGCGATACCGAAGAACGTTTTGGACATCTCTACGTCAGTTCCGTCTTTTGGGCAGCCAATGTAACCGAGGTGCAGAATGAATTGACGACTTTACAAGCTCAATTGAAACGGCTCTTGATCTTAAAAGGCCGTGATCCGCGCTGGATGATCGCTTGGGCCGCTGCGCAAAACTCGATTCCACCGATAACGCTGAGCGAACTGTGGGGCCGGCCTGTGGGCTTGGCGCACGACATCTCAGTTCCAGGTTTATTTTCCGCCCAGGGAAAGTCGCTGATTGATTCATTCTTTCAGGAAATTGAACGCGCGTTAGGTGAGCCAGCGGTATCCGGCGAACTGAAAACTCGCTTTGACCGCTGGTACAGTGAAAACTCGGCTGTCGCCTGGCGCCGATTTCTCCAGTCCTTTCCAAAAGGGATCGAGACCCTGCAAACGCAAGAGAACTGGCGCCACTTGCTGCCCCAGATTTCCGGCGATTCGGGTCCTTATGGGGTGCTCTCGATTCGCCTGCTCTCCCAATTCGAATCAACGCCCGAGAGTGAGTTGCCCGTTTGGGTTCGCCACGTTCGCCAAACCCGTTCCTTACGTTTGACTCCTGCGTATTTGAAATATCGCCAGGCTTTGGAAAAGACCGTGAAGGCTGTCAGCGATCCCACGCAAGAGGTGCAGGCCGTGACCCAAGCCTTCGATAGTTCCCTGCAACCGGCGGGATCGGTGTTCGGTACAGCTTTTGAAGCACTGGCGAAATTGAAGGCAGCGGCTCACCGCGATCTAGCCAGCGACCCTGCCGCGTGGAAACTCGTCTCGGGTCCATTGGATTATCTCTGGGACTACGCCCGCCGGGAGACCGCCGACCGACTGCAGCAAGACTGGCAGAGCAAGGTGCTCGCCTCCGCCACGGGACTCGAAGGTTCGCAAGCCATGGCCGTTCTCTTAGCCAAGGACGGCCCGGCGATGCGCTTTGCCAAAGACCAAGCCGGACCTTTCATGCAATGGAAGCCGGGAACCGGGTTCTACGCGAAGGAATCGTTTGGAGCCACCGTTCCCTTCAATAGCACGTTCTTCGCCTTTTTGAACGGCGCCGTGTGGGCGTCGAGTGTGAATAACCTGCAGGTCACGATTACCGATCAGTCCGCCCGGCCCAACGCCCACGCGAAGCGCATTCCGCACATCAGCCAGCTCACGTTGCGCTGCGGTGGAAAAGACCAGGATCAAGTGCTGCGCAATCGGCGCTTGCGCGTCTTGGAGAACTCTTTCGACTCCGTGGAGAAAACCTTTACCTGGTCGCCGGCTTGCACCCAGGCCGATCTCGAGATCGATATCGCCGGCACCCGCCTCGTAAAGAGGTATCCGGGTTCTTATGGCTTCTTCGCCTTCTTGCATGATTTTAAAACCGGGCAACACACGTTTACCCGCAATGATTTCCCAGACCAAGCCCAAGCGCTCTCTGAATTGGGAGTGAGCTCCATCACGATGCACTATCGCCTCAAAGGCGCGCCGGACTTTGCCGCTCCCAAAGCGGCGCCGAGCGTCATCGTATGGAATTGGGACCGCTGAGCATGAACGGGAGAAAAACAAAGGAGGCTGTATGAAAAACAACGAAGCATCAGTTGCACCCGCCGAACGAGTCAATATCGTCTATCGTCCCGCGACGGAAGGCGCGAAAGAAGAGGTGGAACTCCCGCTGAAGCTCCTGGTGACCGGCGATTTTACGGGCAGCGCCGATGAGCGCCCGATTGAACAACGCGAACCGGTCAGCGTCAGCAAGGACAACTTTAACGACGTCCTAAAGGCCCAAAAAGTCACCCTGCAAATCAATGTCGCCAACAAGTTGTCGAATGACAGGGACGGCGGTTTGGACGTGAGTTTGAGCTTCGCATCCCTGGACGACTTCGGGCCGGAGAGTATCGCCGCCCAAGTGCCGGAAGTGAAAGCGCTGCTGGACATGCGCGACGCCCTGACGGCTCTCAAAGGACCCCTGGCCAATGTGCCGGAGTTTCGCAACAAGCTTCAAAAAATTGTGAAGGACGCGGACACCCGCGCCCAAATCCTGCAGGAGATGGGGATCACACAGGGAGAAGACCATGAATAGCTTAAAAGCGACCGAACAAAACACCGCGGTGACTCAAAATAGTTCACTGCTCGAGGATATCGTCCAAGCAACTCGAATCAAGCCGGAAGAAGAAGCCTATGCGGTGACGCGACGCGGCGTCGAAACGTTGATCACCCAACTCGTGCGCCCAGGCCGGGAAGGCAGCCGCGTATCGCATTCTCTGATCAACGACATGATCGCGGAGATTGATCGCAAGATCAGTCGGCAGGTCGACGAGATTCTGCACCACGCGCAGTTTCAAAAAATCGAATCCACGTGGCGGTCATTGAAGTTCTTGGTGGACCGGACCGACTTCCGAGAGAACATCGCGATCGAAGTCTTGAATGCTAGCCAAGAGGATCTGCTGGCGGACTTCGAGGATGCTCCCGAAGTCGCCAAGTCCGGTCTCTACAAGATCGCTTACACCGCCGAATACGGAACCTACGGTGGCAAGCCCTACGCTGCGATCATTGGCAACTACGAATTCGGGCCGGGTCCGCAAGACATCAAGCTGCTGAAACACATGTCGGCCGTGGGGAGCGCCGCGCATAGTCCGTTCATCGCCGGCGCCGGCGCGGAATTCTTCGGATTGGACACCTTGACCGAATTACCGCAGTTGAAGGATCTGCACTCGGTCCTGGACGGTCCGAAGTTTGCTAAGTGGAAGGGGTTCCGCGAATCCGCCGATTCCCGCTACGTGGGATTGGTATTGCCGCGGTTTTCGCTGCGCTTGCCTTATGGCCCGCAGACCCAACCCGTGAAAAGCTTCAACTATCAGGAAGATGTGTCGGCCGGACATAACGCCTATCTCTGGGGTAACGCGGCATTCGCCTTCGCTTCACGACTGACCGAGAGCTTCGCTAAATACCGCTGGTGCGCAAACATCATCGGTCCGATGGGCGGCGGAACCGTGACGGATCTGCCGGTGCACCACTTCGAAGCGATGGGCACGACGCAGATGAAAATTCCCGCGGAGTCTTTAATTTCCGACCGGCAGGAGTTCGAATTGGCCGAGGAAGGGTTCATCGCGTTGGCGATGCGCAAAGGCTCAGACAACGCCGCCTTCTTCTCCGCCAACTCGCCGCAGAGGTCCAAGTACTTCGGCCAGGGAAAAGAAGGGAAGGAAGCAGAATTGAATCACAAGCTCGGGCTGCAACTGCCCTACATGTTCGTGATCAGCCGATTGGCGCACTACCTCAAGGTCATCCAACGTGAGAACATCGGATCCTGGAAGGAACGTTCCGACGTGGAACGCGAGCTCAACGATTGGCTCCGTCAGTACGTCTCCGACATGGATAACCCGATGCCCGGCGTGCGCGCGCGACGTCCCCTGCGCCAAGCCGAGGTGACGGTGGAAGATGTCGACGGTGAACCGGGCTGGTACAAGGTCGGGCTGAAAATTCGACCGCAGTTTAAATATATGGGCGCCTATTTCACGCTCTCGTTAGTTGGGAAATTAGAAAAGGACGTCGCATAAGACAACAAAGGAGGTCGTACCATGGCCATGCCATGCTTCGTAAAAGTACAAGGAGAAAAACAGGGCGCTATTGACGGGTCCTGTGACATCAAAGGGCGCGAAAAGTCCATTCTGGCGTACGCGCTTGATCACAAGATCGAGATGCCGCGCGATCCGCAAACCGGGTTGTCCTCGGGGAAACGGGTTCATGGGCCGCTGTCGATCACCAAGGAAGTGGATCGGTCCTCGCCAAAACTCTATCAGGCACTCTGCACGGGGGAACACCTGAAGAACGTGGAAATTAAATATTTCCGCACGGCGAAAGATGGGAAAGAAGAGCATTACTACACGCAAGTCCTGGAAGACGCCATCGTGTCTTCAATCCAGCCTAGCGTGCCGCTGGTATTCCTCAAAGAAAATGACGCCTACCGGCACATGGAAACGGTGGCCTTCACCTACGCGAAAATCAAGTGGGTATGGACCCCCGACGGTGTGGAATCGGAAGATTCCTGGAAGGGCCTGTAAGGGACATTCCATGCGAGAAGAGCGGCTGTTAGAGCGCATCCGACGTTGGGAACAGGAACCTCTGGGGCGAGGTCGCGATAATCCGAGACGAGCCATCGAATCGGTCGTCCGGCACCTCCAGAGGCTCCTGAATACCCGCCAGGGCAGCGCGGCGATCGCCGAGGATTACGGAATCCCCGACCTCGGCAGTCTACTGCAGGATGGCCCTGATGCACCGGGGGACGTGGAAATCGTCATCCGGGACGTGATCGAGAAATACGAACCACGGCTGGCCGGCGTGCGGGTGAACTTTGCAGCACACGATAACGAGAAGCTGACCCATCGCTTCGATATTCAAGCGAGACTCCGATTAGACGACCGGCCCGTCTATTTGGAGACGCTCGTCGGCCTGGACGGCCGCGTCCAGGTGAAAGGGTAAGGTGCGGTCATGAGTCTTTTAAAAACGAAACGGAAATTCGAATTCAAGATTCTCGGTACGTCCTTGGATACGGAGGTGGTGGAGTGGAGCCTGCTAGAAAGGCTATCGACCCCCTATCAAGCGGATCTGACTCTCGCCTGCGAAGAAAGCATCGCGCTTTCCGACGCCTTAGGGAAGGAAGCGCGGCTGACCTTGCACGGAAATTCTGAGGACCGGCTGGTTCATGGGCTGATCCACCGATTCGCGCAAACGGGAAAGCGGGGGCGTTTCTATCTGTATCACGCGCAACTGGTGCCGCAGATCTGGCTGCTCTCGCAACGGCAAGACAACCGCATTTTCCAACGCCAGACCCTTCAGCAAACGATCCCGGAGATTTTGAATAACGTCCAAATCACCAGCGACCGCTTCCAGTTTCGGCTTCAGGAGAATTATCCGGCCAAAGAATACAGCGTGCAATATCGCGAAAACGATCTGGCCTTTCTATCGCGACTTCTTGAAGCCGATGGAATCTGGTATTTCTTCGAACAAGCCGAGGACAAACACACGCTCATTTTCGCTGATAGCCGTTCGGCGTATCAGCCTTTATCCGGCGAATCCGGGATCGCCTTCAAGCAAACCAAAGGCGTCGCCACACAGGATGACGTCATTTATCAATTCGCGCTATCGCAATCGATTGTTCCCGAGAAGGTGAGCCAAACGGATTTCAACTACAACACGCCGTCGCTCGGGATGAGCAGCCAGGAGCAATCGGGCGCGAATACCAAGCTGGAAATCTACGAGTACCCAGGTGGTTATGACGATCCCGAGGCGGGTGCGCGACTCGCCAAAGTTCGTTTACAGGAACATCTGCTCATGCAGGTAACCGGAGACGGCGCGAGCACCAGTCCGCGCCTCGCGCCAGGCTATGTGTTCAAGCTCGGCGGGCATCCCGCGCCCAGTTTCAACCAAGACTATCTGATCGTCTCTGTCCAACATCGTGGCACTCAGCCGCAGGTATTGGAAGAGACGCTCGCACCCGGTACCCCGAGTTACAGTAATAGCTTCACGGTAATCCCCGCGGCGGCGATTTATCGCCCGCCCCGCGTCACAGCCAAGCCAATCATCCAAGGACCTCAGACCGCCGTCGTCATGGGCACCGAGGGCGAAGATATTTATACCGATGATCTGGGACGGGTGAAGGTCCATTTCCATTGGGACCGGCTGCAGGACAAAGATGAGAAAAGCTCATGCTGGATTCGCGTCAGCCAATTTTGGGCGGGGGAGGGGTGGGGCGCGATGTTTTTGCCGCGACGCGGGCACGAGGTCATCGTGAGCTTTCTGGATGGCGATCCCGATCGGCCGATCATCACGGGCCGCGTCTACAACGGCGCGAACCCCACACCGCTCGCGCTCCCTGACCACAAAACCAAAAGCACGATCCATACGAAATCAACCGATGGCGGCCAGGGTTCCAACGAACTGACCTTCGAGGACAAACAGGGCGAGGAGGAAATTTATTTGCATGGGCAAAAAAACCTGCGCGTCACGATCGACCACGATAAAGAGCAAACCGTCGGTCATGACGAATCGCTTACCGTTCAACACAACCGGACGAAGCAGGTGGGGGATGACGAGTCGATACAGATCGGCGGGACCAAAAATGAGACGATCGCAAAAGCGGCGACCGAAAACGTGGGCCTGGTGAAGTTAACGAATGTCGGCGCTGACTGCAGTTTAAACGTTGGCGGGGCCCATACCATCACGATCGCAGGATTGATGAACACGGCCGTCGGGCTTTCGCAAAACGAAGAAGTCGGGCTGACCAAGCAACTCCTCACCGGCCACAGCTTCCACACGAATGTCGGGAAGGACCATACGCTCGATGTGAATGGCAGTTCCGAAACCCGTGTAGGCAAGCAGGTTATTATCGAAGCTGGAGACTCTTTCGAAATTCACTGTGGCCAGTCTCAGTTCCGCTTGGACAAAGACGGGTCTGTGACGATCACGGGAAAGGATTTTAAATTCCAGGCCTCGGGTCCAGTTCAAATTAATGGAGAGACTGTAGATATCAATTAAGGTACAACCGGTGAACTTTCAAAACGAAACATCCTATCCGGCTCTCGCTTTTGACGCACTCGATACGTCCGGTGATGAATTTCATGTGGCCGTACTCCGCATGACGTTGGCCGTTTCACCGGACGGTTCGCTCACGCCGGTAACAGACCAACCCGATTTGGTCATGGTCGACGAATTCTTGGGGGAACGCTTTCACAGCAGTGTGAAGCAAGAAAGCGACTTGGCCCCGTACAAACCGTGGTGTGACGTGATCGTCATCGGCGATGCGCTGGCTCCCGGCAGGCAGCCGATGAAACGTTTTGAAACGGGGATCCGTATCACGCGACGCGGTGAATCGGTGTTGAACAAATCGCTCTGGGTGACGGGACCGCGCTATTGGTTGAAACGTTTTGGCCGGGGATGGACGCTCACAGACCCCGAACCGATTGCACGTCTCCCGATGAGATATGAATACGCCTATGGAGGAGAATGTCGAATCGAATGCGCCGATCGCGCTGCGACCCAGATCAAAAAGAAATACCGGCTTACCGAGCTTCAACGGAGGCAGCATCCGGCCGGATTCGAGAAAGCGCCCGTCGCGCACAGCTGCTGCGCCGCAAATCCGATCGGAATCGGATTCGCCGAATCGTGGTATCTCGGCGCGAAAAAGCTCACCCGAGTACCTGCGCCCCAAATCGAATCGCCAATCGATCCCATTCGACGACTGGGAACGCCTTATCTACCTCAGGGATTGGGCGCAATCGGCCGTCCATGGGAACCTCGCAGCAATCAATGTGGCACGATCGACGCGGCCTTTGTTAAGAGCGAACGCTGGTTGCCCGACGATTTTGATTTTGCTTACTGGAACGGCGCCCATCCCGATTTGCAAGTCCCCTGGCTCAAAGGAGACGAGACGGTCGATCTGATTAATATCGACGTCAAAAACCTGAAGGCAGACCGGCTGGATAGCATGGGTAACCGAATTCGCCGCATGGCCTTGCCGAGCTATCGATTTTACGCCGTTGTCTATCTGGAAGAGGGAGGTATCATCAATCGAGAATTAAATATCGACACTTGCATCATCGATAGCCCCGTCGGCAGAGTCTCATTGGTTTATCGCGTCAAGCTACCTGTCTGGCCCGTCATCGATCGGGTTGAAGTTGTGCAATTAAGCGAAGTACAAAAGGCCATTCTCGACCAACATTGCGACGCGGTGGCGACAGACCTAAAACCGAAGAAGGAGGCGATCCATGGCTAGCCAACTAGGGGCGCGAAAGAATGATAAATTTCTCGCGATCTCGACCGCCCCATCCATCAATAAAACACCTCGGGGGCCTCACCTACCAGAAATACCCTATCCCGTATTTTTTGATTTATCGTTGAGTGACGGAACCGTGACCAGCGTGCGATTCAATGGCGAACCGGCCTATGTACTCCACCAGAGCACCCAGCCTCATTGCATGGGCGACGAACAAGGAACGGCGGGCGGAGTGAAGTCTGGCACTTTTAACGGCGAAATTAACCCCGTTTCAGCGAGTAGCACAGTACGCGTTGGAGGAAAACAAATCGTCAGAGCGGGCGACCGATGCACATTGAATAAAGGGAATTGTCCCGGGAAGTATGTCACAGCGTCGGCGCCGGCGGGTCTATCCAAACAGTCGCCAGCCGTGCATGTCCAAATTCTTTCCAACCAGCGCGAGGTATGTCCAGACGGGCGAATTCAATTGACAGCGATTGGAACTCCCGCAGGTGGTCAGTACGAATGGCACTGCGATAAACCCGGGAAATTAGTCGATGAGAGCGGGAGTCCAAAAACCACAGGGAAAATGGTCTATATCGAAGTAGATCATGACAACGACAACGACGTGACTAAGGGCTCCCTCTCTGTTTGCGTCACCTATACGTCCAACGGCAAAAAGGCAAAACACTCAAAAAGCTTTCGAATCCATCCGCCGGTACCTCTGTGGATCGTCCACGGATTGTGGATCGGCAGATTTTCGAGTGTCCTTTCAGGCGATAGGTTAGGAGCTCGGGATGCAAAAGGTATCCTCCATCAGGCGCCTTCAAACGCCTTTAATTTCCGTGAACAGCCCTATTCGTTAATTGTGGTCCCGGGCATGAACATGCGGTACCAAGAAGCACTCAATATGCAGAAAGCTTGTAATTACACATTCAAGGTTCACTCATCGGCCTTAATTCAAAATTACACGCACGGCTTAGCCTTATCCGGCGATCTTGTCCAGTCTATTGCCTCCGAGGCGCTGGGAGCTGTGGATCGGAATGCGAAAGCAATGGCCGACGCCATTTTGAAGGGTCTACGAACGAAGGGAGAGGTCTACATCGTTGCGCATAGTCAGGGCAGTGAGATTTCTGCCAAATCATTCAGGCTCTTATCGGCCGTCTTAACACAGAATGAAATGGCGAGAATTCATTATCAAGGATTTGGATCAGAAACGTATATTCATAACCTGTATGGATTGGGCAGCATTCGAAATGTCCGGACCATCGGAGACCTAATCCCTGCGACCGGTGCTGTCGCAAAGCGAGCGGTCGCCGCTTTGGCTATAAATCGATTGTTGCCGTCTCTACTTCCGGATCCCAAAAACATACTCGACCTACATCGATCTCTCGAAGACCTTCGAGGCCTCGAGAAGGAAGATTGGGAATGGGTCGATTCGCCCGTCAAATTTCCTCATTTTTTTAATTGCCGAGTTCCCACCTTTCAGCGCCATAATTTTCTAAACAATTATTGGATGCACCTTCGCATTCCTTCCAGAGGCTCCGGGATGCCCGATGATGAACCCGCCAAACATTCACTGTACAGCGTTGAAGAGGAAAAGATTGAAAAATGGCACGACCCGAATTTCAAAAAAACTCGCTCGGCCGGATTTAAGGTGCTAGGGGCTGCTATGATCAATGCTTCGGCATAAGCATTATGACAATTGATAACATTCTCGGACTCTTCATCAACATATTGCTAAAACTCATCAAACCGGCCCTAGTGGTAGGACTGCTGTTTTTTTTATTCCTAGGGTGGTGGTTTTTGACACCCTCCAACGTCTCTTCTATGGAGCCGTATCGATACTTAGTCGGTAAGCAATACAGGACTCGCATTCCAATCGTCATATTCGATACCGTTGTTCTAACTACGGGAGCGGCAACGTCTCTCTATGGTGAACCGAGCCCTGATCGTCTCTTGCCGATTGGAACGACATTGCTCGTCAAGCGTGTTCAAGCAAAGCCACTCAACGGGGCGCTGGAATATCTTTCGGTTATCACGAGCAGCGGGCCTTATGCCGGCCAAAAGGTGGATAGCGAAGATCTATGGGAGCGGGTCTATCACCTTGATCGCTATATCTCGGGCGAAAATCACTCGGTCAAAACTCATTACCTCGAAGAAGTTCCGACCCGGCCCAAGAAGAATTCCAGATAAAGCAGGTTTCCCAGGGCCGGCGTCCAATCACCACTCGCATCGGGTGCCGATCATATAGAATAACCCCCGGTCGCTTTCCTTCCCATGAACCGATCGCACATTCGTCGTCAATCCCTGATCGCAGTCGCGCTCGTGGCCTGCGGGATATGGGGCACGCCTCCGCTGAGCGCCGCCCAGGATGCGCAAGCCCTTTACGAGGACGCGATGATCAAGGAAACCGGCGAACGCAATCTGGAAGCAGCGATCTCGCTCTATCAACAGGCGATCGACGCGGCAGCGAACTCGAATCCGTTGCTGGTTTCCAAAGCGCGATATCGCATGGGCACTTGTTATGAACGCCTTGGAAACATCCCGGAAGCCGAGACTCTCTATCAGCAGATCGTCACCGATTCGGCCCACAACCCCGGGGAAATCTCCGAGTTAGCGCACGATAGCCTTCAGCGAATCGAAAATGAGCGGCGTAAGGAACAGGCCGCGGCGGCCGCCGCCATTCCCCATCTCGTAAAAACGGCTACGGTTTACGAACCCACGCAAGCTCGGCTACTCTTAGGGCCTACCTTTATCGAAAATCATGACGGGATGGGAACGCGGTTCGCGGTCGGGTTGAGCTATCCGCTCTTTAAAAAGGTCGATGAACCGCCTTTTCTTTGGGTCGACTTGGGCGCGATTACGCCGCTCGGCGACCTAACGATCGATCGCGCTATCCAGACGCCTGACGCTCAGACGGCTGACGTCGGACAGCTCAATTTTCAATATCAAGTTCATTTGAGCTTAATGACCGAGTTGCCGCATGGCCTAGAGCGCGACCTCATTCCGGAAATCGGCGCCGGTCTGGCGCTCACACACTCTTCGATCGATTGGACGCGCGTGACGACGGGGCCGTCGCCATCCCGTCAGACCGGCAGCGATTCGAGCAGCCATTGGGGACCGTACTTTGCAACCGGGTTGCAATTCTATCCCGATCACATTCTGTCGGCTGCACTCGAAGCAAGTTACTCGAACGCTGCGTTTTCCAAATCGGTGCAGATTCCAACAGCACCTGGCGGCCACGCTTTCAACTTTTCCAATTCGTTTTGGAATATCACGGCCGCCCTGCGCGTGAGACTCGGCTGGTATAAGAAAGTCGTGGAACCGATATGAGGAACTGGCTAGTTCGGGGTCTGACAACGGCCTGCGCTCTGGTATTCATCCACTGGCGGGCCACCGCAGCCACCACACAATGGACTGGGGGGACGGCTGATTTTAATACCGCCGGAAATTGGAGCGCGGGGCTTCCCACCGACGATGCCAATTTCGCATCGGCCGCGCCCCTCACGATCGCCTTATCCGCCAACACGGCAATTAATAGCCTCACCTTTAATAACGGCGCCGCTGCTTACGACCTGACCCTTCCCGTCGGCGTTGGATTAACCCTGGCCGGCGCGGGCATTCGCAACCATTCGTCAAACCCGCCAACACTCATCGTGAACGGAACGATCAATTTTTCGAACACGGCCACCGCAGCCGATGCGCTGATTACGGCCGCGGGGGGAATCAATTTTTTCAATGCTTCTTCTGCATCGCATTCGGTTGTAAACGTCGCTAGCGGCGGTAGTCTAAATTTGACGAATACGTCCAGCTTGGCTCAAGCCACGGTGATGAACGACGGGGGTGGCGTCAATTTTTTCCTAACCTCGAACGCCGGCAGCGCGACCATCACCAACAGCAACGGCGGTACCTGCAACTTCGCCGGCCAATCCGGCGTCAACAACGCCCAAATCCTGAACGACAACGGCGGTACGAACATCACGCAAAATGCCACGCTTGATTCAGCCACGATTACAAACATAAATGGCGGCGCTGTTTTCTTTGGGAATGCGGTCAATGCCGGTTACGCACGGATTACCAACGGGAATGGATTGACCCAATTTGATGGATCGAGCAATGCGGGGCATGCGACGTTACTGAATCAATCCGGCGGTGAGATCCTCTTCGGCACCAACGCCAGCGCGGGACAGGCGGTGATCACCAATGCCAACGGCGGCGGCATCAATTTCCTCAACAATTCGACAGCCGCGAATGCGACGATCGTCAACGAGGTCGATGGCTATACCGAGTTTGACGACAATTCGACCGCCGGCAATGCGACGCTGATCAATAACGGGGGCGCTCTGGTGTTTGCCGGAAATAATACAGGGGGCACAGCGCGGATTTTTAATAACGGCGGCGATGTGGATCTGACCGGACTTACGGCAGGTTCGATCGCGTTTGGATCGGTCGCCGGCTCCGGGTCGATCGAAATCGGCGCTGTGGCCGTAACGGTCGGCAGCAATGATGCCAGCACGGAAATTTCGGGCGGAATCGCAGGAACGACCGGTAGCCTGACGAAGGTCGGCACCGGTGTTCTAACCTTATCCGGAGCTAGCAGCTACGGGGGCGCGACCGACGTCAACGCCGGGACTCTAAACCTGACCGGTGCTTTAAGCGGTGGCGTTGTCGTGGGCGCCGGCGGAACGCTCACGGGTACAGGTCGCCTCGCTCAGTTGACCAATAACGGCATCGTTGCGCCAGGATCCGCCGGCGTCGGATCGCTGCGTGCCAGCAGCTATTCCGGCACCGGCGTTCTGCAGAGCCGTCTCGATGGAACCGCGATCAGCACCTTGCGAGTCACGGGTAATGCCACTTTGACAGGGAGTCGCCTCGATCTAACGGTCAACGAATTTGTCATCGGTCATTACAGCATCGTGTCCGCTGGGTCGATCACCGGGACATTTGACTCTTTCACCGCCAGCACGCCACCGCCGTTACTGCGCCTATCGATGGAGTACACGTCCACCGATGCGTTGGTCGTGATTGGTCCCGCCGCTAGTTTTGCGTCGGTCGCGGCGACCCCGAATCAGTACGGTGTAGCGGCAGCGCTCGATGGCGCCGGTGCGACAGCCTCAGCGGACACGACCCAAATCATTACCGCCGTCTCGCAACTGAGCGTGTCGGACGCGCAACGTGCCTTTAGCCAGATGAGCGGGGACGCGTTACCGACGTTCCAACGAACCGCTCTACGCAGTGCGGCCGCATTTAACAACCCGCTGCATAACGATTCCTACAACGGCGATTGGAAATCCCTCGCGAGGGGAAATGTTCCTGTTCAGATCGCTTACAACGGCGATGTTCGTGATCTAGGTGATGCCACAGCACCGATCAATTTTTCGCGAGGTCTCTGGACGCGCGGCTTAGGGACGTTTGATCACATCAAGGCCGATTACCACTACGGCGCGCCCGCCGCAGACGCAACGACGGGCGGCTTTCAGATCGGTTACGGAATTTCGCCAGTGGACGATTTTGTGCTGGGTTTCTCAGGGGGGTATGCCCAGACCCACCTTTCGGTGGATGATCGATCGAGCTCTGGCGATTCGACCGCGATTGAATCCGGCGCCTATGCCCGTTACAATCGCCAAGCTTTGTTTATGAATGGTGCTTTTAACTACATCGGACTTTCCAATTCCGCCAGCCGCCACATCCAATTTGGCTCAATCGACGAATCCGCCCATACCGATTTCGACGGCCGCCTTTACTCGTTTTATGCACAGGGGGGTTGCCGTTACACGACCGGGGCAAATCTCTTACTCGAACCTTCTTTGACTCTGCAACACAGCCATCTGCAGCAGGACGGCTTCACGGAAACCGGTGCGCCTGGCTTGAACCTAAGCGTGGCCGATCAGACCGCTTCCTCTGTTGAATCGAGACTGGGCGTTCGAGCGATCCGCGAGTTCAACGCGGCTTCAAGTTCGCATCCAGGCAGCCTGGCCGCCGATCTGGCTTGGGGGCATGAATTCGCTAACACGGAGGATCAGCTCACCGCTCAACTCGCGGAAGCCTCTGGCAGCAGTCCATTTACGCTGCATGGCACACCGCGGGATCGAAATGCCGCCATTCTCGGCGTGGATGGACGAATTCGTATCGCCCGGGGGATTCAGGTTTTCGCGGCCTACGAAGCCACATTGAGTCACAGCGAAACATTGCATGGCCTATTCGGCGGAGGACGCTTCCAGTGGTGATCCATCGCCGTCTTGCCTTTCTCGTGCCACTCGCACTCGGCCTGGGAATTTTTCTGTTCGGCACGCGAGGCGGCGTGGCGATTTATCCGGATTCGGTGCTTTACATTCAAGGCGCCCGGTCGTTGGCTCTGGGACAAGGTTTAACCGTGCCTCAGCCGGACGGATCGTATGAGCCGGTCACGTTATTTCCTCCGCTTTATTCGCTCCTCCTCGCCAGCGCCTCTCACGTTACGCCGTCGGTTCTGAATGCTCTGAAGCCGATTCAATTGCTGCTTCTTCTGCTGGCGTTGGCGGCCATGATGACGCTGGCCGCTCGGAGTACAAACAACGCCCCCTATGCGATCCTGCTCGTTGGATTGTTAGGGGTTATTGCGACCGACTTTATGAGTTACCAAACGGTGGCGCTTTCGGAAGGGCTTTTCATAGCCTGCACGATGTTTGCGCTTTGTGCGATCACGTCCTACCTTTCTAAACCCAGTTGGAACCGACTTTTGGCGGCAGCGTTGGCGACGTCTGCGGCCTGGTTATCTCGCTATGCAGGCGCCGCCTGGGTTCTAAGCGGCGCCGGGACCATCGTCTTGTTGTCCGATCGACCGTGGCGAAAGCGTTTATTCGATGCGCTCGTCTTTATTGCGATCTCATCGGCCGCTAGCGTCTATTGGATGATTCGCAATGCTCGCGTCGGCCAGGCTGCGCTCGGTCGGACGTTACGATGGACGGGGTTTTGGGGACCGGCTGAGCGCGACGCCTTGCAGAATACCTGGCGCCTTTGGACCTGGCGATGGTCAACGGCTCATGCAGGCTGGGTCGCGATGGCCGTCTTGATTTTTCTAATACTCCTGATTAGAAGTATGGATTGGCGGAGAAATTCGGACGCCAAACCGCGAGCGACGGCTTTTTTAACGACTCGCGTGCTCCTCCTCTACAGCGCCGTTTACCTTTTCGTGATCGCGGGCAGCGCGATGGCTTTTCAGGCCGACATTCTCCTCGATAGCACCCGGATCTTGATCGCATTTCATCTTTTGCTGTTGCTATTTATCGTCGTCCAGGGGTCGAACGTGCTGCAGCGTTCTAATTCCGAACGCCTGCGGGCGGGCGCCTGGATCCTCAGCTTGTTTGTCTTGACGTTGGGGGCACGCGCTTCCTGGGCCTGGCTACGAACCAGCACATCGTCGCAGGCGCTGATGTACGCCACGAATGAGTACCGTGATTCGCCGCTGATCGCTTCGCTTAAGCGGCTTCCACCCAATACGATTTTGTATTCAAACTTGGGCTATCCTGTTTTGCTTTACACTGGACGCGTCTGCTTTGAGGTTCCGCGCAAGATCGACAACGGGACGGGACGACCGAGTGAACAATTTGAACGCGCGATGAAAGAGATGAAAGAGAACCTCGAAGATGACAATGGCTTGCTCGTTCTCTTTAACAAAGGAGACGTCTGGTTGGTCCAGCCGACCGTAGAAGAAATCTCGGCTCGCGTTCCCTTACAGCGTCTCGCCACCTTTCCTGACGGAACCCTCTGGCGCGCCAAAAATCGAGACTGAGATCCTCCCGTCCGGCTTTGCAAAACCCTGACATTTTCGGACATTAGTTTTACTTCTCTCTGACACCTGTTTTATCACTTCTCCCTACAATCTAGGTGTCGAACAACAAACGCTTATTACAGATTGGAGATTTTCATGAAACTAAGATTCGGCTGCATCGCGTTATTCTTAATGCTCGTCCCATCGCTGTATGCAACAGGCGACACGTCTGTGCAATCCCAGCTGATCGCTCAGACTTCGCAGGTGATCGACCTGACTCAGGATTTTGCACGACTTCAAAACAAGGTACAAAGCCTCAAGCTGGCGGAAAAAAGTGCGCTCAACAAACAAGCCCCAAGGACCCGGGCGCTCCGTAACGAACTCACGGAGCAATATCGAGCCCTGACCGCGGCCCAAAAGATTTACGGCCAGCCGGGCACATTGACCTTACCGCCGCATACGCGCTTAAAAATCTATCTTCACGTGCACTACGTCCGAGGCCGATTAAGCGGAGCGGATCCAACGAGTTCAACTTATTACCACTGGGATAATCGCGATTTTCGGATTCCTTATTACAGTGAGGTCTTGAAATATAACGCCCTGCACCCTGATGACGATTCTCCTGTGTCCATGTGTCTTGACTATCTGTCCGGCAACGCTCCTTTTGAGAGTTTCGGGCCTGAAGAAAAAAAGGTGATGTTGGCCATCGATCCGCGCGCGGAGACAACGGTCGTCACGCAAGCGCACTGTCCAATCGAAGACATCCTGAGAGGAATCCCGCGGCCAACGGAACCGGGGCCTCAATCTGTAACGGGCACAGAGCTCTGGGCCGAGACGGAAATCTTTAATAATCGAGGGTGGGGAGCGACGGATCGATTTATCGGAACGCTTTATAATCCGACAGATCACCCCGAGACCGTCGACGTGAGTCGATTTATGTTGCGCCCGAACGAAGGAATGGACGTTGCGGTGATGTACCGCCAAGGGCCGTTTGAGGAACTGAACAAAGCCGTCGAAGTATTGTCCTACGTGGGTGTTCAGTAGCCATGTTCACCCAAACCTATCAGCAGGAGCTGGCGAACCTTCGAGAGCTCGGCGCGGAATTCGCGGAGAAGCATCCAGCGCTTGCCGGGATGTTGAACGGAAACCAAGCGGACCCGGATGTGGAACGGCTTCTTGAAGGCACGGCGTTCCTCACGGCGTTGATCCGTCAGAAACTCGATGACGAGTTTCCTGAGGTGATCCAGGACCTGATGCAAATCGTCGCGCCTCATTATCTAAAACCGTTACCGTCAGCCACGATCCAAGTGTTCCATCCTAAATCGACGGTCAAGCATTCCTTTAAATTAGCCGCCGGCGTCCAATGCATCTCGGTCCCGGTGGACGGTGTTCCCTGCTTATTCCGGACGAGTTATGCCACGGAAATTCATCCGCTCGCGATTATAGACGCGGCGTATGTGCAACGTCCCGGACAACCCTCGATGATTAAGATCGTATTTGAGCTGACGGGGCTTGCCTTGGCGCAATGGAAACCGGAGTCCGTCAGGCTTTATCTGGCGGACGACCTCGCGCGCGCGACCGAGCTCTATCGCGTTCTGCGAAACCGTGTGCGGAACATTCAACTCGTCCCGTTCGAAGGCGGTCGTCCCTGCGTGCTCGATGCAGGATGTCTGAAACCAGTGGGTTTTGAACCAGGCGAGCGACTGATCCCTTGTCCCTCGCATGCGTTTCCTGGTTACGGTGTGCTTCAGGATTACTTCCTGCTTCCCCAGAAATTTTTATTTTTAGATCTCACGGGGTGGGAACGGTGGCACGAGCGCGGTTCCAGCCGACGCTTCGAAGTGCATTTCGAAATGGACGAAGCAAACGGCACGGCCCTCCCGGTCACGCGCGATAGCTTTTTATTACATGCGACGCCCGCGGTGAACCTATTCACCCAGGAAGCCGATCCAATCTATCTCGACCATCTCAAGTCACGCTACCGCATTCGACCGTCCGGCGCGCAAGCGCAGGGGAATGCAATTTTTTCGGTGGACGACGTCCGTGGCTTTGTTCAAGGGACCTGCCAAGAACGAACCTACGAACCCTTTGACATCTTCCGTCCAGGCACGACGACGCAGCCTGTCTATCATCTGCATCACGAACCATCGCCCCTCAGCGGTGGCGTCGATCTCTGGCTTTCGACGGCTTATCCCGCGGTCAACGAACGGCTGCGTCCGGAAACACTTTCGATTCGATTGACCTGCACCAACGGACTCTTGGCCGGCCGTTTACGGGCCGGTGATATCGCGCAGCATGGCAAGGGCTGCCCGGAGTATTTGACCTTCACCAACCTTATGCCACCCACCCCGGGAGCGCCGTCACCCGTCGGCAAGAATCTCCTTTGGCGGCTGCTTTCTCACCTTTCCACGAGTTACCAATCGTTAGAACGTGACACCGTCTTGCGGTCGATGTTGCAGCTGTATGTCTCGCCGGAAGCCCGCGACGCGGCGGCGCAAGCGAATCGCAAACGGATTGAAAGTATCCAGCGCATTCAGGCCAGCTCCGGTAATCGCCTCGTCTCGGGCATGGTTATGCGCGGGCGCGATATCTCCGTCACGATTCGCGAAGACCATTTCACAAGTCTGGGAGACGCTTATTTGTTTGGCTGCATCCTCGATACTTTCTTCGGCAACTACGCCTCGATCAATTCGTTTACGCGATTAACACTATCGGATCTTCACGGAGGGAGTCCCTTCACATGGCCACCCCGCATGGGCAACCGCGCCCTGATTTAAACGAGCTCTTTGATCAAGCACAGCGTGTAGATTTTTTTCAGGCGCTGCGCTTGTTAAGCCGTGAGCCCGGTAAGATACGGGTTCGGCCGGAACTCTCGCTGGGATTTCCAGCGAGCGATATCACGCGTATCGAAAAAGATTCCTCTGGGGACCACGCGATTTACACCAATTTTCTAAGCCTGTATGGATCGGCTTCGCCGCTGCCCGCGTTCTACACCGAAGATTTGTTTCGCGACGATTCGCCGGCGACACGCGAATTCATCGACCTGATTCATCAACGGCTCTACAACCTGTTCTTTCGAGCCTGGAAGAAGAATCGCTTATTCATTTGGGCAGCCGAAGATCAAAACCCGGACTGTTTGGCCATTCTTTACGCGCTCTGCGGCGCCGATTCATACGGCTGGGTTCGTTACACCGGTCTCATGGGCGGCCACCCGCGTTCCGCGGTCGGATTGGAAACCCTCCTCACAGACCTCTTGACCGGGCCCGAAGTCACTGTTGTCCCGTTCGTCGCTCGAGAGGTCTCGATTCCCGCCGATCAACAATTGCACCTGGGCGTCAGTCAGGCGCGCCTGGGTGAAGATAGCTTTATCGGACAGGAGTTCGTCGATCGCCAAGGGAAGTTTCGGATCCGAATCGGATCGCTCGATCGATCCCGGTTTCGTAGATTGCTGCAAGGCAGCGTGGACTACGCGCGGTTGATCGATGCGGTGGAACACTATCTGAATGAGCCGCTAGAGTACGAATTGGAACTGAATCTCGATGGAACGGAAGTGGAACCAATCCTTTTAGGCGCGGATCAGGGAACGCGACTTGGACTCGATACCGCGCTCTTCGCAGAGACCTACCCCGGAACGCTGACCGTCGTATTTCCCAATGTACCGCCAGAAAGGATAGCGGCATGAAAACAAATATTCGAGGGTTGCTCGCACGCCTGAATCCAACCTGCACCCAACTCTTGGAAGCGGCGGCCGGCGCCTGCGTTTCGCGCAGTCATTATGAGGTCACACCCGATCACCTGCTTCTGAAACTGCTCGCGTCCCATGGCACCGATGTCGCTGCTATCCTGGCCGACCCATCGTTTGATCGGGCGAGCCTAATCCAAAGGCTGGAACAAAACCTAGAACGTTTGCGAAGTGGAAATACCACGAAGCCGGTATTTTCTCCCTTGCTGATGGACTGGCTGGAAGAAGCCTGGTTGATCAGCTCGCTTTCACTGAACGAACCCGAGCTGCGTTCCGGCGCGCTCTTCCTGGCGCTGTTAGGGCAAAAAGAACAGTGGCTCGATCGTAATCTGGCCGAAGCGTTCGACACCTTTTCCGCAAACGATCTGCTTCACGATTTCAAAAAGATAACCGCGAGCTCGCATGAAAACGTGGTGACAACTCCTTTTCGAGGGGATAAATCCGGCGCGCGAACGGGTGGCGCGATCGCAAAGTTTTGCACCGACTTCACCCAAAAGGCCACGCAGGGGAAGGTCGACCCTGTGTTTGGACGCGATCGAGAGATCTATCAGATGATCGACATCCTGAGCCGGCGGCGCAAGAACAACCCGATTCTAGTGGGCGAAGCGGGTGTGGGGAAGACGGCGGTGGTGGAAGGCTTGGCCCTGCGCATCGTGAAGGGTGACGTTCCCGATTCGCTGAAACAAGTCGGCTTGATCGGGCTGGATATGGGGCTTCTCCAGGCAGGCGCCGGCGTCCAAGGCGAATTTGAACAACGGTTGAAATCGGTGATCGAAGAGGTCCAAAATTCGCCGAAGCCTTTGATTCTTTTTATTGACGAAGCGCACACGCTGATTGGCGCGGGAGGCGCCGCCGGACAAAGCGATGCCGCCAACCTCCTCAAACCCGCGCTCGCTCGCGGTGAACTGCGCACGATCGCCGCCACAACCTGGTCGGAATATAAAAAGTATTTCGAAAAAGATCCCGCGCTGGCGAGGCGTTTCCAGCCCGTGAAACTCGATGAACCGACCGTCGAAGGCGCCGTTCGGATTTTGCGCGGACTCAAGTCGTTGTATGAAGCGGCACACGGCGTGGTAATTCGTGAAAGCGCCATCCAAGCAGCGGCGGAATATTCGAGCCGCTATATCACCGGACGGCAGCTTCCTGATAAGGCGGTGGATTTGCTCGATACAAGTGCGGCGCGCGTCAAAGGTATGCTGAACGCCAAACCCACCCCGATTGACGCACTGGAACGCGAGATCGAGGCGCTGTCCCTAGAAAAACACGGACTGTTTCGAGATGTACTCCAGGGAGGCGACCCGGCCATTGAACGCGAGGCGGCGATCGACACGCAATTAATTGCTTTGCGCGGACGATTGGATTCCCTCATGATCCGTTGGACAACGGAAAAGCAGTTAGCCTCGGAGCTACTCCGTCAGCGAAACGCCGTGATGCAGGCCAACGAGTCGAAATCCTATGAGGCGTTGCCGGCCCTGTGCGAAGCGATGGATCAAACTCAGTCCGATCTCCGGTTTATCCAAGGCGATTCGCCTCTCATTTCGATCGATGTGACTCCCGACACCGTCGCTCAGGTCATTTCCGATTGGACTGGGATCCCTGTGGGAAAAGTTTTACGTGACGAGGCGAACAGCATCGCGCAGCTGGAGTTCCACCTCACGCAACGGATTAAAGGCCAAGATGCCGCGGTTCGACAAGTGAGCGAAGGTCTGCGCGCTGCGAAAGTCGGCTTGAAGGATCCGGATCAACCGCTCGGAGTATTCTTGCTCGTCGGACCGAGTGGCGTCGGCAAAACGGAGACCGCACTGGCCGTGGCCGATCTTTTGTTTGGCGGCGAACGTTTTCTGCAAACGATCAACATGAGTGAATTCCATGAGAGTCACTCGATTAGCCGGTTGATCGGATCGCCTCCGGGATATGTTGGTTACGGAGAAGGCGGACTTCTCACGGAAGCCGTGCGGCAACAACCTTATTCGGTTGTTTTGATTGACGAGGTGGAGAAAGGGCATCTCGATGTCATGAATTTGTTCTATCAGGTCTTCGATAAGGGGAATCTTTCGGATGGGGAAGGCCGCCGTGTAGACTTCAAAAACACGGTGCTGTTTTTGACCAGCAACCTCGCTTGCGACAAGATTCAGAGACTTTGGGCGGAGGGGACGCCTACATCGGATCAAATCCTAGAGACCATTCGCCCGATTTTGGCCAAACATTTCAAACCGGCTCTGCTTGCGCGCATGACGGTCGTGCCTTATCGCCCGCTGCCTCAATCCGCCTTTCAAGAAATCGTGCGAGGCCGCTTAGACCGTCTGGCGGCTCAAATTCAGAATCGGCATCACGTGGCGCTACGTTATTCCGAGGCCGCGGTGGATGCTCTGGTCGCACGCTGCAGTGAAGCGGATTCGGGTGCCCGTGCCGTGGACCACCTCGTGCGAGCTCGCGTTTTACCGCGTCTCTCGCAGAAAATCATCGAGCATATGGCCACGGGGACGCCGCTCGCGAGTCTGCAATTGGGAATTCAGTCGGATGGGTCGGTCGGGTTGGAAGAAACTACTGGAGTACTTGCAACGAGTGCAGCCGGTGATAAAGTCCACCCTTAGCGAGCAGAGTTTCATGATTGCCTTCTTCAGCGATTTGGCCTTTTTCTAAAACGACAATTCGATCGGCTTTGCGCACGGTTGCCAAGCGATGCGCGATCACCAGCGCGGTGCGATTGGCCATCAAATGCTCGACCGCCTCTTGGACCAGGCGTTCGGATTCCGCGTCCAGCGACGAGGTCGCTTCATCGAGAATCAGTATCGGAGGATTTTTCAGCAGCGCGCGCGCAATCGAGAGACGCTGGCGCTCGCCGCCAGAGAGCCGCACACCGCGCTCGCCGATAACCGTTTCATAGCCATGAGGCAGTCGCTGAATAAAGGAATGCGCATTCGCCGCTTCCGCCGCCGCTTGAATTTCTTCCAGCGAGGCGTTCGGGCGGCCGTAGGCGACGTTGTATCGAACGGTCTCATTAAATAGCAACACTTCTTGGGTGACAAAGCCGATCTGCTGCCGCAGCGAATCGAGCGTTGCTTGGCGAATATCTTGACCATCAATGCGAACCTGGCCCGAGGTCGGATCGTAAAAGCGCGGAAGCAGCAGCGCGAGCGTCGTCTTCCCGGCGCCGGAGGGACCGACCAGGGCCACAATCTCACCCTTCCGGATTTTCAAATCCAACCCCTTGAGTGCCCAGCGCGGCTCCGTGGCCTTGCCATCGGCGCTACGGTATCGGAAGGAAACATTCTCGTAGGTGATCGCGGTTTGAAACACCGGGAGCGAGAGAGGGGATGCGGCTTCGGCAATCGTCGGCGGCTCGTCAATCAACTCAAAAATTCGATCGGCGGACGCCAACCCCAATTGCAGTTGCGCATTCAGCTCAGCAAAATTTTTCAGCGGCCGGTACGTCATCACGGCGTAGGCGATGAAGGCGATAAAAGATCCCGCGGTCCAACGGCCGTTGATCACATCGATCCCGCCCTTCCACAATAATAAGGAAAGGATCAGGGCGCCCACCATTTCCATGAGCGGGCTGGAGAGGGTGTCGGCGCGGGAAAAATGCAGACCCAAGTCTAAGAAACGCAAGTTGGAAGTCTGGAAGCGCTTCGATTCTAAGGCTTCTGCGCGATAGGCTTTCACCACCGAAGCGCCATGGATGTTTTCCTGAATCACCGAATAAAGGTCACCCATCTGCTCCTGACCTTTATGGCCGACCCGGCGCAGCGTCTTACCTAAAACCACGATGATACTGGCGGAGACGGGAAGAACGGCGATCGTTAAAAGTGCAAAACGCCAATTGAGGTAAAAGATCAACCCGATATTAAAAATCGCGGTCAGACCGTCTCGGACAAAGTAGATCGGGGAGCGGGCGATCACCTGCTGGAGTGCGGTGAGGTCGTTGGTGAAGCGCGCCATGAGTTTCCCGGTGGAGGCGTGCGCAAAAAAATCCATCGACATCGATTGCACGTGGTCAAACATCACCTTCCGGAGGTCGGTAATCGAGCGCTGACCGATCGCCGCCATCAGATAGTTTTGAATATAGGAGAAGAAACCTAAGGCGATCGAAATGACCGGGACGGCCCAAAGCAGGGTCTTAAGCATCTTCCAATCATGCGCCTGAAAAACCTGATCTTGAAGCGGCTTGACCAGCCAAATGCGTAAGGCATTGAGCCCAGCGACCGCGCCCATCGAAACGGTCGCGATCACCAAGTGGCCCCAATAGGGCTTTAAATACACGACGAGTCGTTTGTAGGTTTTCATCGGTCTTCCGTCGGAGGGACGGTGGCCAAGATTGTAACACAAATGTTAGAATCCCAAACGTCCGACGGAGGACCACCCGCCCCGGTAGCTCAATTGGATAGAGCAGGCCCGCCCTAAGGGCTAAAAAGCAGGTTTTGAGGTAGGGTTAAATTGGGTCGTACCGTCGGAGACGCCACACCAGACTGGGTCGAACGGGGTGGCTCAGGATGGATAAAGTGGTGAACGCCTTTTTTGCCCTGGTAGCTCAATTGGATAGAGCAGGACCGTCCTAAGGTCAAGGTTGCTGGTTCAACTCCGGCCCAGGGCAATTTTATTTTTCGCCACTCCGCACATTTTTGAAGAAATTGCCATTGTCGTATACACTTCGAACCGTTAATATTCCTCATGAATTTGCGAAGAATCATCAGCGGATTGCGATAGTTATTTCGTTAACTCTGATTCCGCTTGTCATTTGTTGTGCTTTATTGACCGCCTGGCCATGAACAGATACCGAGGATCGTCATTAGAGATACATCAGGTTCATCCGTATCCTTAGTTCTCGATAATCTTATTTGGCATATTGGCGGCCTGCATGCAAAAGCCGCCGCGGCCGCCCTGCGAGGTCTAAGTGAGACAGCTGGAAGCGGACATCAATACCTGGAAACTAAAGCTTCCGTTCAAATAAGGGCATCGATGACCGAATACGATGAAAGCGTCTTGCGTAAGGTGCGACCTACTTTTTCGTTTGAATATGACCGAAATGAACAATCTCTCTCATTATTTTGACGCCAGATATTCGCGAAACCCAAAAAGTTATTGATCGAATTCGGACTGGCGGCGTAACGCTTGAGGAATTGATTCGGTTCCTGGCGAACAATGCCGCCTTGATCCGCGCTAATGCCGTTATCGCCATTGGTAAACAGTATTCATCGGTCGAAGCGGTGACTAGTCTTGAACAGGCTGCCACAGATAACCGAAACGACGTACTTCTTCTCGGCCGTTCCATCAGGGTCCTGGCAATAGGCAGCCTCCTTTCAATGCGTCGCATTGAGGCGACTGAAGCTGCCAAACGCTGCATTTCAAAGCTCCCTAGTGGTCAGATCGAGAACCTGTCGATTCACCTTCAGGCTGAGGGATTAACCCTTCCATGAGCGACGACGGCTTCATTACGTCAGGTGACTGGAAGTGCCCATTCAATGACTGATTTTACTGATGTGTTACGGGCTGCTTTTCGCCGAGAGGCCATCTGGCATGGCCAATCAGCGTATTTCCACATCACCACCTAATTACATTCGGATGGTCATACAGTACAAATTGGATATAAATTGATAGGCGATAGAGCCATGCAAAGGCTGCGGAATGTTATTCATGTATTCGTGTCTGGCGCTATGAGCTCTGCGCAGGAGAGTCATTGATAATGGTTGAGAGCTTAAATTCGAATGAGTGGAATATTGCCGTCTCTCCGTGGATCATCCAAGATGGCAATTACCCTGACTTCGCCTCTGGGCAGGATGCAAAATTTGCTCTCGAGTTCTATTCACAAGAAGGCTTAAAAGCGTCGCATCAAAAAACTACCGGCTCAAAATATCTTGGTCAGGGTCGATATGAGGTTGTTGCCAAGATTGTTCATATGACAGAGCGCATCTGGGTCATCGACTTCGGAATTCTTGCGTTTAAGGAACAAAAGCCTCCTATCAACATACATGCTGGAGATTTTGTGGAAGGCCAAATCTATCTGAATATTGATCCGTTTTTCTATTTGGAATATTTGTATAAGCAACCAGACATGCCAAAGCTTTCCTATCGATGGAACGTGAAATCAATTTATCGACATTTGGCTCCGCTTATAAATCATCCGACACAGACCAACACTTTTATCGGCGATCAAACTCAGGAGGTAGCCGAACCTATCACGAAAATGGATGCGTGGCATGACGAAAAGAAGGGCATGAGCTGCTACTACATTCTAAATTGTCGGCTTCTTAGCGATCCTGAACTACCGTGAAGATTTCAGAACGGTATTCAACTGTTTGAAATTGTTTAAACGAATTGATTTCTAGATGAAGTACCACTTAATCACTTACGGTTGGCCATACAGAACAAATTGGATACAAAGGGGAACACCCCATGAAGCGGTCAGCCAGAGACTCATCGCGGTTGTCCAAACGCTGTCTTTGCGAGCGGAAATGGCTAGTGAATGCAAAATCTTATTGTTTGGCGATCGTATTCTTGATCTTTAATTTAGCCGCTTCTGACTGTAATGAAAGGAGTTAATCGTCCAGCAGGTGATCCATCCTTTTGGGTATCGGACAATTGATCGTCATCGCCTGCGACGCTCCTAAAACCGACGGCCCATCTTTTCTGCGAAAGCAATTTGGTAAACTACCCGGCGCAATTGAGACTGAATTAAGGTAACCGTGGCGACCTTGCAACAACAACCTAACAAACTCGAGCATGCGGTCCGCGAGGCGGCCGCTTGGATTCGCACGCATCAGGAGCGTTTCTGGTCGATCACCGGCACCGTGATCGCGACCGCCGTGATCATCGGTTTTATGATCAATCGCCGAACCCAACTGAATGATCAGGCGTGGACGCAACTCGGAGCGGCACAGGGCTTGCTGATGCAAAACCAATACGAGCAGGCGAACAAGGCGCTCAGCGAGTGGTCCAACCGCTACAAGGGATCGAGCGCCAATACCTATGCGGATTTTATGCGCGCTGATTTGCTTTACGGCACCAGCAACTACGCCGGAGCGGCTGACGTCTATGGCCAACTCGCGACGACCGGCCGGCCCGATGAAGTGCGGCCCTTGGCGATGTCCGCACAAGCGGCGGCCCAGGAAATGGCCGGCCAGTTGCCTCAAGCAGAGGCCACGGCGAAACAATTCATCGACAAATACCCCGATCATTTCCTGACGGCATCGATGTACTTGACCCAAGCCCGACTTGCCGAGATGTCCGGAAATGCCCCCGGGGCATCAGCGATTTACGACCGCTTTGTGATTCTCTACCCACAAAGCCCATGGACAGCCTTTGTTCGCTTCCGATTGCAGCGCCTCAGCCCCTCGCCTTCAAGCCCTCTTCCTATTAAAAAGTAGTCTATTTTTGGCGAAGTTTATTTGACACCCCCATAAAAGTTTAGTCTATTATTCGCGCGTCGCAGTGAAGAAGCCGTTTTTGCGATGCGGGAAGCATCCAGTCGCGACGAAGCTGACTGTGACGTAACCATCAACGACGATAAAGGGGGACACATAATGCAAGGAAGAAAACTGTTCAGCTCTGGCTTAACGCTCGGGCTGGTTGCGTTCTTCAGTATTCCTACGCACGCTGAAATCTTCAAAAATCTCAAAGTGGACGGCAGCATCGAAACCCGGTCCTTTGGGATCGACAATGAAACAGACCGCGACGGCTCTCAAGACGATTACCGCGCCGAAACTAATTACCGCGTCATGGTCGGAGCGAACTTCGACCTGTTGGATGACGTGCATTCCCGCTTGGCCTTGACCAAGAATTCGCTTCAAGGCTCCGGCGGCACGACAGGGACCGATGTCAATTCCGTCGAATCGAGCCTGTTGTTCAGCAATGCGTATGTCAAAATCGACAAAGTCATGGACGTGGGAGACCTGACCATCGGTCGCCAATTCTATGGGGATCCCAACGACTTGATCATCTACTTTGGCCCAAATAACGACGATATCTTGTCCATTAATTCATTTGATGCTTTCCGGGCGGATATTGGCGTTAACGACAATTGGGCGAAGATCCATGCCGTGTACGGCAAAACGACGGAGCTCGGCGGGGTCGGCGTTGTCGCCAACTCCGACGTCGATGTTTTCGGCGGTGAAATCGGAACCGAAAAACTCGTCCCAGCTAGCAATTTGGCGGCGTATTATTACACCGGCAAGGCCAAAGGGGCTGGTGCGCTCGGCAACAACACCACCAACGTCTATGGCGCTCGCCTGAATGGCGACATCGGCGCTGTGGGCGGCCTGGGTTATGCCTTGGAAGGTGCCGCCAATGGCGGTCGCAATAACAACGGCTCGCAAAATGCGAATCATGGCAGCATGTATGACATCGTGTTGCGTTACGGCCGTGAAGTTTCCGCGAAACCCTTCCGCGCGCATATCGAATACGGCGCAGGGACGCACAACTTCACCCCGATCAATGCCGGTCGCCGCTACGGAATCATCTGGGGCGAACACACGACCTCTGTGGGCGCGCCTGCGCTTACCGGTGGCTCGGACGCGCCAGGCACCGGCCTCACGAATCTGCATGTGTTCGACGGCGGCCTGGGGATCAATCCCTTGGCAAAACTGGGAGTCGACGTGAACGCGTATCGCTTCATGTACGCGGCCAGCGCCAGCAACAAGACCAGCGTCGGGACAGAATACGACCTGATCCTCAGCTGGAAGCATTCGGATAACGTGCTCTTAGAAGCCAATGCCGCAACGTTCCAAGTGGGTGACGCGCTGGAAAATTCTGGCGGCACCCCGACCAATCCGATCGTACGGATTGGCGGCGACGTCAAAATAAAGTTCTAACGTCATAATCCGGCCGTCGTTCAACCCCCGGTCCTGCTAAAGTGTTTTCGCTTTACCGGACCGGGGGTTTGTTTTATAATCGCTTCGCCGTGAATGAAACTTACCGACGATCTTTCCGCTTCGGCCTCTATTTTTTAACCCTCACGTTCGGTCTCTCTGGAAATACCAAAGCCGCTTCCGTGCTCGATATCGGCACCGACTATCGGATCCGGGGCATCGGCCTGGGAAGCCCGGGCTACGGTGCCGTCGGAGATCACGACTACAACTACTATTCCCATCGGCTTCTCGCGCATGTGGGCGGGCGTTTTTCGCCGAACATCGAATTCATGACTCAGTTTCAGGCGATCGGAGTGGTCGGGTCGAGCGCGTCCGTCACCGACCCCGCGGTGAATCAGGCGCGAGGACATTATCAAAACACGGACTTCACGCCGTGGGTCCAGTTGGCTTATGTCAAAGCCACAGAGCTGCACGATTTGCCGTTGGACGTGACGGTCGGCCGCCAACCAATTTTGCTAGGCGATGGCCTGATTCTCTCCGATGATGACGCGGGTTTTACCGGGATCCGGTTTCAATCGCGGTTGCCGTGGTGGGGACTTCAAGGAGATGCATTCACCTTTAAAACGAACGAAACGCTTTCCAGCGGCGGCGACAACGACATCTACGGCATCGAATTGACCAAGCCCTTGCGCAATATCCGTTATCAGTTATCGTGGGTGATGGAGCATCAGGGGAATGTGGCTTATATCCGTCCGACCGAAAATCCCGCTTCAGCGACGCTGGCGGGAGCGAACTTTAATGGCGCCAGCGTGCGTCGGAGTTTCTATGATGGACGAGTCGAGGGACGGCTCACCCAAGGCGGCTTTTATAAAGCGGAGCTGGCGGTTCAAGATGGAACGGCGAATCGCGACCCCACCGTTCCCGGTGGATCGGTAAAGTTGGGCGGCTACGCCGGCGTTGTGTCGGCCGGATTATTTACCCGCTTTAGCAAATACGGACCGATCGAAGTCCACGGATTGTTTGGTCTGGCCAGCGGCGACAGCGGCGATGCCGGCAAAGATAAAGCCTTTCATCCCAGCTATGGCCATCGCGTCGACGGCCTGGAACGAAGTGGTTTTGGCGAACTCTTTGGCGCGTCGCTGTACGACGCGGCTGGATCGTCGGCAAATCCTACGGGACTACCCGCCGGAAATTCCGGGATCCGTGTCATCGGCGGCGGCGTGACGACGCATCCCACAGCGCTGCTCTCAATCGGTATCGACTACTTCGTCTACGATGCGATGGAACAAGCCAATGCCGCCTTCCAATCCGCGGCCGCGGGGTCTTCGCTCGGTTCGGAGTTTGATTTGGGGATGGGTTTCGCCTATACCAATTATCTTTCCTTTCGTGCATCCGCGGCATTTTTCTCGCCCGGCGAGGCGTTTGTCAACGGCTCCAAAGCACATCGCTACTTGATCGAAGCCCGCGGCCGGTTCTAAACTAGTCCTACAACCCCATGCCCAATACGCCCCCGACTTCGGTGCTATTTCTTTGGCACCAACATCAGCCTTTCTATAAGGATCCGCTCTCCAACCGTTATGAGCTGCCCTGGGTGCGGCTGCATGCGACCAAGGATTATTACGACATGGTCGCTCTGCTCGAGGAGTTTCCTAAGATTCGGATGAATTTTAATTTGGTTCCGTCCCTGCTGCAGCAGCTCGATGATTACGGGGAGGGCAAAGCACACGATAAATTCTTGGCTCTCAGCGCGAAGGCGGCTTCGGCTCTATCAATTGAGGAAAAAACTTTTATCCTTTCAAATTTCTTTATGGCGAATTGGGACACGATGATTGATCCCTATCCGCGATACCGGGAACTCTTAGAAAAGCGTGGCCGGCACGCTCAACCCGAGGAATATAGCCGGACACAGAATTACTTCAAAGAACAGGATTGGCGTGATCTGCAAGTTTGGTTTAACCTCACCTGGTTTGATCCCTACTGGACCACCCACGACGCCGCGATCCGGGCACTGCGTGAGAAGGGGAAGAACTTTACTGAAGAGGATAAGGTGGCCCTCTTGGCCAAGCAACAATGGATCTGCGGCCAGGTGGTCGCGGAGCACAAACGCGCGCAAGAGCGCGGGCAGATCGAAATTACAGCAACACCGTTCTACCATCCGATTTTGCCCTTGCTGTGCGACACCGACGCGGCTCGCGTGGCGATACCCCAGCTGAACCTGCCCCGGCAGCGTTTCTCGCATCCCGAAGATGCGCGCCTTCAAATCGCTCGCGCTTTAGATGATCACGAACGTCGCTTCGGTCGCCGGCCGAAGGGAATGTGGCCGTCCGAGGGTTCTGTGTCAGATGCAGCGGCTCGGATCTTGATGGAGTGTGGCGTGCAGTGGATCGCGACGGACGAGGCGATCTTGGCGAACAGTTGGAAAGACGGCGAGTTTCAGAGGGACTCGATTTATCAGCCCTTCCGCCTGCAACTGGACGGTCGATCGATGTCCGTTTACTTTCGGGATCACGAACTGTCGGACGCGATCGGCTTTGTCTACACCACCTGGAAAGCGGAGGATGCGGTTGCGGATTTCATGAAGCGCTTAAAGGGTATTCGAGAGCGGCTGTTGGAAGCGGACGGGTCCGAGCCGAAACCCCATGTCATCCCAATTATCCTCGATGGGGAAAATTGCTGGGAATATTACAGCGAAGATGGCGTTCCTTTTTTGCGCGGATTGTATCAGGCGCTTTCGGACGATCCGGAATTTGAAACCGTCTTGGGCAGCGACTACCTGGCGCAAAACCCGCCAACCCGCACCCTGCAATCTATTTGGCCGGGATCCTGGATCGACGCGAATTTTCATATTTGGATTGGACATCCGGAAGACGTTCAGGCTTGGGACTTGCTGACCCGCACGCGACAATTCTTGGTCAACTACTGCGACTCGCATCCCGACCAAAAGGAAAGCGACGAAATGAAATTAGCTTGGGATGAGATTTATATGGCCGAAGGCAGCGATTGGACCTGGTGGTATGGGGAAGATCATTCATCCGCAAACGATGGGACGTTTGATTATCTCTTCCGCAAGCATTTGATGAACGTCTATGCGGCGCTAGGCGCGCGCGTGCCCGATGATCTGCGCATCGCGATTAAGCCTCAACGCGCGCGCTCCGCGGCCCGGCCGCCTGTGGACTTCGTCACGCCCAAATTCGATGGGAAAGTCACGAGCTACTTTGAATGGCGAAGCGCCGGTAGCCTGATTCCGGAACCGGGGGCGACCGGCACGATGCATCGTGCCGAAAGCCTGATCAAAGCGATCTATTACGGCTACGACACAGAAGCGCTCTATTACCGCGGGAAAG
>JADMIO010921765.1_pt1 | contig 58746 bp, 65 predicted proteins | sample 8958161 | NCBI WGS metagenome assembly JADMIO01 (sample SAMN16585339, study PRJNA669376) | soil metagenome | isolation source: Crop rotation soil | place: USA: Cullars Rotation, Alabama | collected 2011
AACGAAAGGCCCAGTCTTTCGACTGAGCCTTTCGTTTTATTTGACCATGTTGGTATGATTTAAATTAATACGACTCACTATAGGGTCAGTGCGGCCGCGACTTCAAGTCACGTGAATTCCAAGCTTCGGATCCCACTGTGCTGGAAAGGGACGGCGACGGCCCTGGTGGTCGGCTCAGGATCGTAACCCGCATGTACGGCAATCGTTTCGGTTCGCATCGTCCGGCCTCGTGAAGCTCGGGGCAGACGATGCAAGCGGCGTGCAAGAGCATGGGAGACGTCGCATGAACGTTTCGTAAACCATACGGTTTGGCCCTTCGGCAGCTATTGCCGTTCCCGCGGCGTCACGCATGCCGAACTGGCGCATCGCCTGCATGTCGCAGGTTCGAAGGTCAAGCATGCACGCAGTTCAACGCATATCGCCACACCCTGAGCCCCCTGTGCGCGCAGCCTCGGCGATGTGGATCGACGCACTCGCGGCGACCGCCGAGATCGATCGTCATCCCCGGCGGCTGCTGTCGACCATGATTGCCGATTTCGCACGCTCCCAGCCCGGCGCAACAGCACTCATCGGCGATGAAGGCGAGCTCGATTATGCGGGCCTCGAGCGCCGCATCGGCCAATACGCGCGCCTGAGCCTCGAAAAGGGCATTGGCCGAGACGACGTCGCAGCTCTCCTCATGCCCAACTGCCTCGATTATCCGGCCGCGTGGCTAGGTGTCGCCGGAGCGGGCAGCTCCTGCGCACTCCTCAATACTAATTTGAGGGGCGAGGCGCTCGCCCACTGTCTCCAATTGGCACGGCCTCGCGTGGTGATCGTCGCGCCCCAGCTCAGGCCGGCGCTCGCGACCGCCGTCCCCCACCTCTCGCCTGACCTTCGGTCACACCTGCAAATTATCGATCCGCCTGCCGCGAACGTCGCCGGCCTCGAACAGACGGCATCGCATGCGACCATCGAGGATACGGCGCTTCTCATCTACACCTCGGGAACGACGGGCCTTCCCAAAGCCGCTAAGGTCAGCCACCGCCGCATCTTGAATTGGGCGCTGTGGTTCAAGGGCATGCTCGGCGCCACCCCGTCCGATCGCATGTACGACTGCCTGCCCCTTTATCACAGCGTCGGCGGCGTGGTGGCGGTCGGCAGCATGTTCGCCGCCGGCGGCTCGGTCGCGGTCGCGCGCAAGTTTTCGGCGAGCGGCTTCTGGGCGGATGTCGCGCGGTTCGACTGCACCCTATTCCAGTATATCGGCGAGCTCTGCCGTTATCTTCTCAACGCGCCAGAGACGCGCGACGAAACTCGGCATCGCATAAGGGCGGCGGTCGGCAACGGACTCTCGGGCGAAATCTGGGAGCGTTTCAAGACGCGGTTCGCGCTGCCGCAGATCCTCGAGTTCTATGCCTCGACCGAGGGCAACGTCTCGCTCTACAACGCCGAAGGCCGGCCGGGCTCGATCGGCCGCATCCCTCCTTACCTCGCGCATCGCTTTCCGACCGCCGTCGTCAAGTTCGATCCGGACACCACCATGCCGGCGCGCGGGGACAATGGATTGTGCATCCGCACCGGCCGCAATGAGCCGGGTGAAACACTCGGACGGATCAGCGGAACGGCGCGGTTCGAGGGTTATACCGAAGACGACGAGTCCGAACGGAAGATCGTGCGTAACGTTTTTTCGCGCGGTGACGCCTGGTTCCGTACCGGCGATGTCATGCGGGTCGACGCGCAAGGCTTCCACTATTTCGTCGACCGGATCGGCGATACTTTCCGATGGAAGGGCGAGAACGTATCGACCGCCGAAGTTGCGGCCGCGATCCGCTCCTGTCCCGATATCCTGGACGCGGTCGTTTACGGAGTGCGCGTGCCTCACGCCGATGGACGGGCGGGAATGGCGAAGCTCGTCGTGCACTGTGCTTTCGATGTGAACGCGCTTCAAGCGACCCTGCGGGAGGCGCTTCCCCTCTATGCGATGCCGGTCTTCCTCAGAGTGGGCGCGGCGCTCGAGACGACGGAGACGTTCAAGCACAAGAAGCAGGAGCTCGCGATAGACGGCTTCGATCCGCGCGTCATCGCCGATCCGTTGTTCGTGGCGGATGCCCGAACGGGGCGCTACGTCGCGCTCGACGCCACTCTGTTCCAGGCCATTCTCGAAGGAGATTTCAGGCTGTGAACATCCATGCACGACCCGCTGCACCGGCCGCAGCGAAGCGCACGAGCTATTCGCGTACCTGGACGTATTTCGAGGATCGCTGGCACGAGGGCAATGTCGCGATCATGGGACCGCGTACCCACGCCGCCTGGCTAGGCTCGACGGTGTTCGACGGTGCGCGGCGGTTCGAAGGCGCTGCTCCCGATCTCGACTTGCACATGCGCCGGGTCAACGAATCGGCGCGCCGGATGAACCTCGATCCCCTTGTCGGCGAAGAGGCCTGGCTGGAGCTCGCGCGCGAGGGATTGTCGCGGTTCGACGAGGATGCAGCGCTCTACATTAGGCCGATGTATTGGGCGGAGAACGGGGCGACGGGCGGTGGCGTGAAGCACGATCCGGCATCGACCGCGTGGTGTCTGTGCATTTACGAGGCGCCAATGCCCGAGCCGGGCAAGCTCGCGATCACGCTCTCGCCATTCCGGCGGCCGGCGCCCGACACCGCTCCCGTCGATGCCAAGGCCGGCTGCCTTTATCCTAACAACGCCAGAGCGCTCGCCGAGGCCGAGTCACGCGGCTTCAATAACTGCGTCATGCTCGACCTTCTCGGAAACGTAGCCGAGCTCGCCAATGCCAATGTGTTCATGGCGAAATCGGGAGACGTCTTCACGCCGGCGCCGAACGGCACGTTCCTGAGCGGCATCACCCGCGGCCGCGTCATCTCGCTGTTGCGCGATAGGGGCGTTACCGTTCACGAAACGGCCCTCTCCTATTCCGATTTCCGGAATGCTGACGAAATCTTCTCGACCGGGAACTTCTCGAAGGTGATGCCGGTCACCCGCATCGATGAGCGCCCGCTCGAGCCGGGGCCAATCTATGCCGAAGCCCGGCGCCTCTATTGGAACTACACGCGAGGTCAAGCGTGACTCTAGACCCCGAACATCGCGAATTCGGTATAGGCGAGATCGCAGAGGCGCGGGCGATGCGGCCCTTTGAAATATTTCCGGCCGCGCCGCGCCGTGAACAGGCCCCGAAGCCCTGGGATCGGGCCGTCCGCGTCTGCCACGATGACGGGCAGGCCGAATTTTCGCGTGAGGAAGCGTCCGAGATTCCCGCCGAAGCGGACTATGTCTTCGCAGTTCCGGGAATAAATCGTCATTGCGGCTGGCGTCCACAGGCGTCCCGACCTGATCCGGTACGGCCTGAACACGAACGGAAACATGCGGCGATTTTCACGGCAGACGAGCGAGATGCATCCATACTCGGCGTGTTCGCGCAGGAGCATGGCCTCCGGAACCTCAGGACAATCGGCGCCGATCGTCTCGATCGTAACCTTCGGAACCGGCCGATTGAGCGCCGCGAGGGCAAAGAAAAGTCCGTTGCAATATCGTTCGTAGCCCTGCTTTTCGACGATATGCCACGTATGAGTGGCCGGAGAGACGTTGAGATAGGTCGCGTTCTTATGCCTGAGCGCGGCCGATATCAGCAGCTGCGCAAAGCTTCGAAAATCCGGAGCGACGTACCAGCCGGCGATGTTGACGAACACCGCGTCAGCGCCCTCGATCTTGCGCTCGGACGCGATGAGCAGCACGATTCCGACGATCTCGCGGCCGCCTCGTTCGAGCATCAAGCCGTAGCGCTGATACCCGTGAGGAACACTCCGCCGCTTCAGGATTGCAAGCCCGTTTCGCCAATAAGCGGGATCGCGTCCTTCGAATCCAGTCCCGAGAAAAGCGACGACCGCCTCCAGGTCCTCATCCCTGATGCCGCGGCAGCGGATCCGGTCGGTCGCAATGGCAGGCACGCGCTCAATCCTCTTCGGAAACCAGTTCTTCGAACATTGCCGGTATCACGACCCTTTGAGAAACGAATTCAACAAGAGGTGGGCCAATGTCTACACGGTTAACGATCCTCTCCAACATCGAGCAGGTTGCCCGCGAGCAGCAGAAGCAATTGAAGCCGCTCTCGGAAGACCTCCCGCTGCTCGAATCGGGGCTCGATTCGCTCTGCTTCGCCATTCTCGTGGCGCGGCTAGAAGACCGGCTTGGTATCGACCCTTTCTCGGCTTCCGATGAGGTCGAATTCCCGGTGACGGTCGGGGAGTTCGTCAAGGTTTACGAGAATGCCGCCGCCTGAGACGGGCTCCCTCCGAGAGGCTCTGATTAAAGCCGAAAGCCGTGGCGAGTTCTGTCTCGCCGGCCTGCCCTTCTCGCGCATTGTCGAATCAAGTTGGGTGGAGGATTGTGATCGCTTTCGCGGCCGCTCGGTGCTCATCCACACCGCCGATCAGCTCTCTGCGGCCTTGGCGCTGATCGATCTCGACGGGCTGGCGCGACGGGTCATCCTGTGCCCACCGGGACTCAGCGCCGAGCATCTCCCGATTGTCGCGCGGAACGCGGAAGTCGATGCCGTTGTATGCTCCGATCCCGCCGCATTCGAGGACCTGGGGTTCCCGATCGTCAGTGCGTGCAAAGGCGCCCCGCTGCCCGGCGGAGCACGCCATGCTCCCGAAACGGGAACCGAATGGCTGCTCCTCACCTCGGGTACTACCGGGGCCCCCAAGGTCGTGGTGCATAGTCTTGCGGGACTCACGGGAGCGATCCGGCCCGTAGGACCGGGCGGCCTCCCGAACGTGTGGGCAACCTTCTACGACATTCGTCGCTACGGCGGCCTGCAGATCTTGCTGCGCTCGCTCGTCGAGCCGGCGAGCCTCGTCCTGTCGCGTCCGGATGAGGCCATTGCCGATCACCTCAGGCGCATGGCGGAAGCGGGCGTCACCCATGTGTCGGGAACGCCCACCCATTGGCGGCGCGTTCTCATGACCTCCTTCTACGGAACGATCGAGCCCCTTTATGTGCGGCTATCCGGCGAAATCGCCGATCAGGCGACCCTCGACGCCCTTAAAGCCGCTTATCCTCGGGCGAAGATCGGGCATGCGTACGCCTCAACGGAAGCCGGGGTGGGCTTCGAGGTGAGCGACGGCCGCGAGGGCTTTCCCAGCGCCTATCTCGATGGTGGTCTGCCCGGCATCGATCTCAAGATAGAGGACGGCTCGCTTCGCATCCGCTCATCGCGAATGGCGAGCGCCTATGCGGGAACGAGCGAGGCGCTGATCAGGCCCGACGGTTTCGTCGATACGGGGGATATGGTCGAGGTGCGCGGCGGCCGCTGTTATTTCGCTGGCCGCCGCGGCGGAATAATCAATGTCGGCGGTCTGAAGGTGCACCCGGAAGAGATCGAGGCGGTGATCAACCGCCACCACTCAGTCCGCGTTTCGCGTGTGAAGGCACGCAAATCGCCGATTATCGGCGCGGTGGTCGTGGCCGAGCTCGTCCTGAAGAACACCGAAGGCAACGCCGAGAGTATCAAATCCGAGGTGGCCTCGCTCTGCCGGCGGTCGCTCCCGGCCTTCAAGGTCCCCGCGGTCATCAAGATCGTCGACACGCTCGAAGAGACGGCCGGCGGCAAGCTCGCGCGCCACAATGCCTAGGGTCGTGGTGACCGGCGGCAACCGGGGCATCGGGCTGGCAATCTGCGAGCGCCTTGCTTCGGCGGGCTACGATGTCCTGGCGATTGCCCGGCGCGAAACAGACGAGCTCGCCGCGGCGCGGACGAAGGCCCCCTCCATTGCGTTCGAGCCGTTCGACCTTGCGAATGTCGAACGCATTCCAGCGCTCGTCAGCCGGATCCGCGCCGAGCACGGAGCCATTTACGGGCTCGTGAACAATGCCGGTATCGGGACCGAAGGACTGCTGTCGATGATGCGCGTTGCTGATATAGAGACGCTGATCCGGGTCAACACCCTCTCGCCGATCCTGCTCACCCGCGAGATCGTGCGCCCCATGATGGCCGAAGGACGCGGTTCGATCGTCAACATGTCGTCCATCATCGCCTCGACGGGTTATTCGGCCCTGTCCGTCTATGCGGCCACCAAGGCGGCGCTTACCGGCTTCACGAAATCGCTTGCGCGCGAGGTGGGCCGCGCCGGCATTACCGTCAATGCGGTTGCGCCGGGATTCATCGAAACGCGGATGACCCACAGCCTGTCGGGCGACAAACTTGCCAAAGTGGTGAACCGCAGCGCCCTTCGCCGCCTGCCCGAACCGGATGATGTGGCGCGAGTCGTGGAATTCCTGATGGGTGAAGGCGGCCGGAATATCACCGGGACGGTTCTGACGATCGACGCTGGGAATTCCGCCTGAGAATATGCCTGGCGTGCTATTGTCTCCGGATGGACAGCATCGCTTCTCCATCCCTGCCGAAACTCCATCGGCGGATATTCGTCGCCACCCTCGCCGCATTCGCGAGCCAACCGGCCTTCGCCTGGAACTTCGGAACCGTGCGATCGGCGTTCACCACCGTGGTCAGAAAGAGGCGCGACGGCCCAATCCTGTCCGAATGGCGGAGCCCGGAGTACCGCACCTTCACGATACTCGGGATGGACACCGACGGCGGGCACGACGATTTCCGCATCAGCTTCGTGCTTGCTCACGAGCGCAAGGTCACCTGCGAACTCATCGTCGAAAGAGCGCAATCGGAAGCTGCCGCATTCGCCTTGTGGATGGGACCCGATTCGATGACCTTCGATCCTGGTGCAGCGGCCTTCGCCACAGCGGCGGCTGAGAACGGCGCGACGGTGTCGCTGGACCGCGTGCTGCCGCCCGGGTCGTATCGCATCGAGGCTCTTTGGCGGGGAAGGCGCGGCAGCGAAATCGTCGGCGAGGGCGGCCGCGCCGCGCTCACCGTTACACTCCACGGCATCTGACCCTCCGTAAGCAGAGGTTCCGAAAAGATGGAACCCTCCGCTTAGCCCTGTTATGCTTCTATGGGGACGTGCCTAAGCGGGAGGGGATCCGCCATGCGTTTGCCGAGCTTGTGCTCACTGGCGTTCATTGCAACGGGCTTCATGACAGCGGCCGCGGGATCGAGCTCAGCCGAAACGCCAGGGTTGCCGGATCTTTCCTTGCAGGTCCTGCCCAAGAGCGATTCCTGCGCATCGGCGACGCTCTGCTCGGTGGCAATTCATATCATGAATGCCGGGAATGCGCCCTATGACGGCTACATCTCGGTCTCGCTCGATCTCCATGCGCCCGCGGTTGCGGCGCCGATGCGTGCGGGGAGCGCTCCCTGCACACGGGAAGATTACGGCAAGTTCCGCTGCGATCTTCCTAAAACGAAGCTCGCACCTGGCGACTATGTCGTGATCGAGCCGGAATTCCTGTTCACTGCCACCGCCTACCAATCCTCGAATGCCTGTGCATCGCTGCGATGGGCCGCGCGTACCCTCCTTACGCGCGATGCAATGCTCGAGGACGCGATCGCAGCCTCTGGACACCGCTCGACCGAGCTTGCGAGCGCCGCGGGGCTCGGGTCTGGTGAGCAAGACCGATCCAAGCTTCTTGCAGCGCTCGCCGGCCGTTGGGGCGAGGGGGACGCGTTCGCCGCCAACGACAGTTCCTGTGCGGCGTTCGGCATCGTGCGTCATACCGAGGAACCCTCCTGCGCTTCTGGGGAAGTGTGGCGGAGCGGGGCCTGTATCGCTCTGGCGCGATGGTGCCCATCCAATCGCGAACACCCGGAGGGCGCTGACCGCTGCTCCTGTCCGGCAGCGCTTCCCGACTGGAACTTCGAAGCATCACGGTGTGAAGCGCAATCGGCTCATCTCGCATGTCCGGCGAGCGGTGCCGATGCATCGAATTTTTGCCGTTGTCCGCCTGACAGACCTGTCTTCAATGCCGCCCTGAAGGCCTGCGCAACGATAGGGACAACTCAGGCATCCGCAAACTCCGCGGATGTTCAGAGCCCGGAGCTGCCGAAACCCGCTGCAAAACCCCCGATTACGGCGGAGACCAAAAGAGCGCCTCCTCACTCGGCCGCAACGGCGAGCTTCCATTCCAGAGCACCCAAGACTGCGACGCGCGCAATCCAATCGCGGCGGACCGCGGCGCTCGACCGGAAGCCTGCCGTGCGGCAGCGCTCAACTCTCGCGAGGGCCGAAGTTCAGCGTCGATGCCGCGCATTTCAAAGGTGGGGCCCGACCTTGAAGCGATGCGTGCCGTGGCCGATCCGCCTTATGGGCAGGATTTTTGCTCCCGCCGAGGGCTCGTAGCGCTTGCCAGTCCTACTCGAGGCTGACGAGATATTCGGAGATCGCCTGGATGTCGCTCTCAGGAAGTTTAGACAGCTCGGCCTGGACTTCCCCCATCCCGCCTGACGATAGCTTGTCGTAGCCGAGCGTCTCTCCGTATTGGAGGGCGCTCGCGAGATCCTTGGAGTCTTTATATCGGCCTCTGCCGATGAGATTGCGGAGGGAAGGCACCCTTCCCTCGCCCTCCGGATGAGGACCGCCGGCCAGGATCCGGTCTTCCCGTTTCATCAAGAAGATATTGCGGGGGGTATGACACTCGCCGCAGTGCCCAGGGCCGTTGACGAGGTAGGAGCCGCGGTTCCAGCTCGCCGAGCGCGTCGGGTCCGGTTGCCATCGGTGCGTATCGAGTGCGAACCGCTTCCAAAGTCCAACCCCGCGTCGAACGAGCGGAGTCAGCCAAATCTCATGCGCTTTATGGGGCGCTTTAACCGCCGGCAGGCTCTTGAGATAGGCCTCGATGTCGAGAAGGTCCTCGGGTTTCATCGCGGCATAGGAGGTATAGGGGAATGCCGGTATGTAGTTAGTGCCGGCGGGGGATACCCCCCGCATGGTCGCGTCGAGGAATTCGAAATGCGTCCAGCGGCCGAGCCCGGTCTCGGAATCGGGGGTGAGGTTGGGCGGGTAGAGTATCCCGATCGGCGTCTTGAGCGGCAAACCGCCCGAAGGCAGGTCGGGGTCGGCCGCCGCCTGGTCTTTGCCGGGCCGGTGGCAGTTGATGCATCCACCCGCCGTGTACATGAGCTTGCCGTTGGCGAGATCGGCAACATGGGGCGGCAGCGCCTCGGGCTCGAGGCGCTGAGGCTCGCTCAGAATCCAGAAAATAGCCGCGCCGGCCGCGACTACCGCAACAAGAAGGAGCAGCCGGCGCACCAGCTTTCGCGACCCGCTCGGCCTCAATCCTTGGGACGGCGGTACTTCTTGTGGCAGGCCCCGCAGGCATTCCCGAGATCGGGCATCGCTGCTTTGAAGGAAGCTTCATCCCCTGCGGCGGCCACCTTCTGGGCTGCCTTGATCGCGTTGTCCGCGGCAGCGTTGAAGCCGTCACGATCGGTCCAAATTTCCGCCTTGGCGTAGGTTTCGGGCGGGCCCTGTTTGCTGTCCTCAGGGAATAGCATCACGAACTTCTGGATGTCCGAAGCGATCGTCTCGGCATTCTCCTTGACCGCCGCGGGATCGAACTTCGCCTCACCCTTGAGCATCTTGGCGAGCACGCCGATCGCCTTGCCGTTCATCTTCATGAGTTGTTGGCGTTCCTCGATCGGCCCCGCCGCCAGCGCTGCGCCCGCTCCCGCGAGCACCACCACGACGGCCACACCTTTCAAGATCGCCCTGAGTTCGAACATCAATGCCCTCCGCTGTTGATATGAGCATGTTGCAAGCAATGTCTCCTACGCTCAAGGGCCGTTGACGATTCCATCACGGTTTTGTGTTTGGTTAGGCATGACACGAAATTGCCCATCAGCCGCCAAGCCTTGGCCCGCAGGATTCGGAATTTATGCACCCCGGTGGTGGATGAGTATCGGGGAGTAGACGAGTGAGTGGCGTGGAGCAGGGGAAGATGGAGAGCGCAGCGAGCATCCCAGGAGCACAGACCGCGGCCCCAGACGAGGCCCGGAAAATGCGGTTGAGCCCGGAGCTTCGCGAGCTGATGCATATGTTGGCTTCGCTCGAGGACCAGGCCGCATCCGAACGCGACGAAGGCTGAAATTCGTCAGGAGGCCCGCCGCTCCTGATCCAGCATGCGCGCGACCGCGCGGCGAAGCTCGTCGCGGCCGGCGGGCTTAGCAAGGGCCAGATCGAAGATCTCGTGCCAGCGGGCGCATTTGCTGGTGTCGGCCAGGAACGCTGAAAGCGCCATGAGCGGCGTCGACGCCGCGGCGCCGCCGAGCGCACGGATGGACCGTGCCGCAACGAGTCCATCCATGATCGGCATTTCGATGTCGAGCAGGATGAGGTCGTAAGCGGATCTGCCCGCCTGGTTCAACGCCTGCTCGCCGTCCTCGACGGCATCGACATCGCATCCCATCCAAGTGAGGAGCGCTGCAGTAAGGACGCGGGCGTTCTCGGAATCCTCGGCAAAGAGCACGCGCGGCCGTGCGCCGTCGGGACGGCGCAATGGCCCAAGCTGCGCCGGAAAGAATCCGGCCTCGAGCGAAGGGTGTTTTTGATTCACCATCCGTCCGACCGTAGCAGTGGGCAGTGAACGCCGCCTGTACGAGGATATCCTTTATGCTCAACGAACGCCGCCATGGCTAACGGATTGTGAATTACGTTCTCCGCTCTTCTTTGGGCAACTTTGTTTTTGCGCCCTGCAACCCGTTTGGGACCTGCGCCGTAAGCGCGTTGTGAACGGGGATAGAGCCCGGTCACTCAGAGGAGGAACCCATGAAAACGACGACGCCATTGATCGCAGCGGCCATGCTTGCCGGTTTGACGCTCGCCAGCCCGGCTTTCGGCGAGGACACGCTTTACAAGCAGCTGGGCGGCTATGACTCGATCGCAGCACTCACGGACGCCTTCCTCACCAAAGCGGGCCAGGACAAGATGCTGAAGCGCTTCTTCGTCGGGCACAGCACGGGGAGCCTAGCCAAGATTCGTCAGCTCATCGTCGACTTCATCTGCGCCAAGTCGGGCGGCCCTTGCATCTACACCGGGCGCCCGATGGTAGAGGCCCACACCGGGCTCAAGATCACCAATGCCGACTGGGACGAAAGCAACGAGATCTTCGGCATCGTTCTCAAGGCCCTCAAGGTTGATAAGGACCTTCAGAAGAAGGTCGAGGCCTTCGTGGGCTCCCTCAAGGGCGAGATCGTCGGCAAGTAGCGCCTATTTGGTGCCGAACATCCGGTCTCCGGCATCGCCAAGCCCAGGTACGATGTAGCCATGGCTGTTCAGATGGCTGTCGACCGCTGCGGTGAATATCTGGATGTCGGGGTGCTCGCCTGCGACATGGCGGATGCCTTCGGGTGCCGAGAGCAGGCAGACGAGCTTGATGTCCCTGGCGCCACGCTCCTTCAGGCGTACAATCGCCGCCGAAACGGAGTTTCCGGTGGCCAGCATCGGATCGACGACGATGACCCGACGCTCGGCGATGTCTTCCGGCACCTTCATATAGTATTCGACCGGCTGCAGCGTCTCGGGGTTCCGATAAATTCCAATATGACCGACGCGTGCCGACGGCATGAGGTCGAGCATGCCCTCGAGGAGGCCGTTGCCGGCGCGCAGAATCGAGACGATCACGAGCTTCTTGCCTTTGAGGATCGGCGCTTCCATCTCGGCGATCGGCGTCTCGATCGTCTGCATGGTCATCGGCAGGTCGCGCGCGACTTCATAGGCGAGGAGCAGGCTGATTTCGCGCAGAAGCTGACGGAACACCGCCGAAGGCGTATGCTTGTCGCGCATCAGCGTGAGCTTATGGAGCACGAGCGGATGCTCGACGACCACGAGATTGCTCGGAAGACCCGCTCTGTTCATGAGACCCCTCGGCTACCCGGGCGTCCTCATGCGCGATCCCCTGCCGCGACTCAAGCCTTGCGGCACCAGTATCGGTCAGGTATCGGTAACGAATAAGGTTACAGTATGGAGAGACAATGAACCACGCTACTGAACCGGTCGCGGCCATGACCCGCATCGGGCATGTCCATTTGAAGGTTGCCGATATTGAGCGTGCGCTCGGCTTCTACTGCGGCGTCCTCGGTTTTCAGGTGATGCAGCGCTACGGCGACCAGGCCGCTTTCATTTCGGCCGGCGGCTATCATCATCACCTCGGCCTCAACACCTGGGAAAGCAAAGGCGGCTCCCCTCCTCCTCCGGGCACGACCGGGCTCTACCACGTGGCGATCCTTTACCCGAGCCGCGCCGACCTCGCCGATGCTCTCCGGCGGCTTATCGCGAACGGAATCAAGCTGGACGGCGCATCGGATCATGGCGTCAGCGAGGCACTCTATCTGCGCGATCCCGATGAGAACGGCGTCGAGCTCTATCGCGACCGACCCGAGGCGGAATGGCCGCGTAATGGGGACGGAAGCCTCGCGATGGTGACCAAGCGGCTCGACCTCGAGTCGCTCCTCAAAGAGAAGGCACCGGCTTATTGACAACCTGCAGGCTTGGGAATTCTATCCCGAGGTGGCCACGACAAACTTCAGACAGCACGAAATCCTGGCTATCGCCCGCCAGACCGGCAAGGTGACCGTCGAGGAGCTTGCGGAGCGTTTCAACGTCACGCCGCAGACGATCCGCAAGGACCTCAACGATCTCTGCGAACAACGGCTCCTGACGCGCACGCACGGCGGCGCGCTCCTTTCTTCGGGCGTCGAGAACGTCGCCTATGATGCCCGCCGGCAGCTCGCCGCCGCCGAGAAGCAGCTGATCGGCCAGCGCGCCGCTGAGCTCATCCCCAACAACTCCTCCCTGTTCATCAACATCGGCACCACCACCGAGGAGGTCGCGCGCGCCCTCACCAAGCACGAGGGCCTCCTCGTGATCACCAACAACCTGCACGTCGCGGCGAGCCTCGCCTCCTGCTCCAGCATCGATGTCATCGTGGTTGGCGGCATCGTCAGGCGCGCGGACGGCGGGATCGTCGGTGAAAGCGCCGTCGACTTCATTCGCCAGTTCAAGGTCGACTACGCCGTCATCGGCGTCTCGGCCATTGATGACGACGGAGCTCTTCTTGATTTCGATTACCGCGAGGTGAGGGCCGCGCAGGCCATCATCGCCAATGCGAGACGCGTCATCCTCGTCTCCGACTCGATGAAGTTCACGCGCTCGGCGCCTGTCCGGATCGGTCATATCAGCGATGTCGACACGTTCGTAACCGATCAGGACCCGCCGGAAGCGATCGTTGACATCTGCCGCAATGCGGGGGTGGAACTCGAAGTTGCGGCACAACCCATCCAAGGCGAGGACCGGATTCCACTTGCGGTTTCGTGATTTTCGGGTTGCCTTTCTCTTCCTTTCGAAATAACGTCTGCCCCCGTCGGTCAAAGGCGCGTATCAATGCGGAATCTCACCGCTCCTGCAGGAAAGCGAGCCGCTCCGATTGAGTTCAGGCGAGTCGGCTCACATGACAGGCGATCGAACGGCGAACTTCGATCTCGCGATCATCGGCGGCGGCATTAACGGATGCGGAATAGCCCGCGACGCCGCGGGTCGTGGCCTCAAAGTCATCCTCGCCGAACAAGGTGACCTCGCCGGCGCAACGTCTTCCGCTTCGACCAAGCTGATCCACGGCGGGCTGCGCTATCTCGAGCACTCCGAGTTCAGGCTCGTGCGCGAGGCGCTGATCGAACGCGAGGTCCTGCTGAAGGCCGCTCCCCACATCATCTGGCCGCTCCGCTTCGTGCTCCCGCATCATCGCGGCTTGAGACCGTGGCCGATCCTTAGGCTCGGTCTCTTTCTTTACGACCACCTCGGCGGCCGGCATCTCCTGCCGCCGACCGCAACCCTCGACCTGACGAAAGATCCGGTCGGGCGTCCGCTCAAGCCCGAATTCGTCCGCGGTTTCGAATATTCCGATTGCTGGGTCGAAGATTCCCGCCTGGTCGTGCTGAACGCAAAGGCGGCCGCCAAAAAAGGGGCGGACGTCAGGACGCGAACGCGCGTCGTAAGCGCCAGGCGCGAAAACGGGCGTTGGCGGGTGTCGCTCGCCGACGCCGGGGGCGGACCGGCAGCGACCGTCCATGCCAAAATGCTCGTCAACACCGCCGGTCCATGGGTTAGCGAAGTGCTGAGCTCGGTGATTGGCATGAACGCGCCGGACCGCATCCGGCTCGTCAAGGGCAGCCACATCGTCGTCGACCGGCTGTTCGACCACGATCGTTGCTATATTTTCCAGAATTCCGACGGTCGCATCTGTTTCGCAATCCCATACGAGCACGATTTCACGCTGATCGGCACGACCGATGAGGATTTCACCGGCGATCCGGCCGATCCCGCTATTTCGCCGCGTGAACGCGACTATCTTCTGGCCGCGGTAAACGAGTATCTCCGCACGCCGATCGGGGCAGAGCGCATCCGCTGGACCTATTCCGGGATCAGGCCCCTCTACGATGACGGTGCCTCGAAAGCACAGGAGGCGACGCGCGATTACGTGCTGAAGCTCGACGCTTCTCCGGGCGAGCCCCCGCTTTTGTCCGTTTTCGGAGGTAAGATAACGACGTTCCGGAGGCTTGCGGAGGCGGCTCTGGCGAAGCTCGCCGCCGTCACGCCGGGCATTGGCCCCTCCTGGACGGCATCGGCGCCGCTGCCTGGCGGCGACTTTCCGGTCGAAGAGGTCGAAAACCGCATCCGCGATTTCGGCCAGCGCTATCCTTTTCTCGAAGCGGTCGAGGCCCGTCGCCTCTTTCGGGCCTACGGTACCCGCGCCGACCGATTGATGGCGGGCGCGCGAAGCAAGGCCGACATGGGCGAGCACTTCGGGCCGATCACCGAGCGGGAAGTCGACTACCTCGTTCGTGAAGAATGGGCGCAGACTGCCGACGACATCCTGTGGAGAAGAACCAAGCTAGGGCTCCGCACGTCGGCGGAAGGGCGCGGGAGGCTCGAGCAGCACCTGGCGAGCACTTCGGCGATCGAGACGAGCGCCACTTCGTTTGGCTTCGCGTGATTTCGGTTTAGCCTGACAACTCGCCTCCAGCCCCTCACCAATTGCCTTGGCGCGAGTCGAATCTGTTGTATTGACTTTCGCTTTCTTTCGCTTGATTGTGATTACGGACTTGTCATGAAGCCGATCAAAGGGAGGATGTGGATGAAGCAGAAGCTGATGGCGACGGTCGCCGTCCTGGCCGTGATGGCCTTCGCCGGTCCGGGCTATGCCGGCACCGATGAAGCGAAAAAGTGGATCGACAACGAGTTCCAGCCTTCCACGCTCTCCAAGGAAGAGCAGATGAAGGAGATGGAATGGTTCATCAAGGCGGCGGAACCGTTCAAGGGCATGGAGATCAATGTCCTTTCCGAAGACATCCCGACCCATGAGTACGAATCGAAGGTGCTGGCCGAGGCGTTCTACGAGATCACCGGCATCAAGGTGAACCACCAGTATCTCGGCGAAGGCGAGGTCGTGCAGGCGGTTCAGACTCAGATGCAGACCAACCGCAATCTGTACGACGGCTACATCAACGACAGCGACCTGATCGGTACGCACTCGCGCCTTCAGAGCGCCGTCAATCTCACCGATTGGATGGCGGGCGAAGGCAAGGACGTGACCGATCCGATGCTCGACGTCGACGACTTCATGGGCAAGTCGTTCACCACCGGGCCTGATGGCAAGCTCTGGCAGCTGCCCGACCAGCAGTTCGCGAATCTCTACTGGTTCCGCAAGGACTGGTTCGACCGTCCCGATATCAAGGAGAAGTTCAAAGCCAAGTACGGCTACGATCTCGGCGTGCCGGTGAACTGGTCCGCTTACGAAGACATCGCCGATTTCTTCACCAACGATGTCAAGGAGATCGATGGTGTCCGCGTTTATGGGCACATGGACTACGGCAAGCGCGCCCCCGACCTCGGCTGGCGTATGACCGATGCGTGGCTCTCGATGGCCGGCGAAGCGGACGTCGGCATTCCGAACGGACGTCCCGTCGACGAATGGGGCATCCGCATGGAGAAGGGCTCGTGCAACCCCGTCGGCGCGTCCGTCGCCCGCGGCGGCGGCGCCAACAGCCCGGCGGCCGTCTATGCCGTCGCAAAATGGGACGAGTGGCTGCGCAAGTACGCTCCTCCGGGGGCGGCCGATCTCGACTTCTATCAGTCGCTGCCCTCGCTCGCGCAGGGCAACGTCGCCCAGCAGATCTTCTGGTATTCAGCCTTCACCGCCTCGATGGTCGCGCCCAAGAGCGAGGGCAACAACACCGTCGATGATCAGGGCAAGCCGCTCTGGCGGATGGCGCCCTCCCCGCACGGGCCCTACTGGAAGGAAGGCTCGCAGCGCGGCTACCAGGACGCGGGCTCCTGGACGCTGTTCAACTCAACCCCGGTCGATCGCCGGAAAGCCGCTTGGCTTTATGCCCAGTTCGTCGTGTCGAAGACGGTCGACGTGAAGAAGAGCCAGGTCGGCTTGACCTTCATCCGTGACAGCACGGTGCGCCACGAGTCCTTTTCGGAGCGCGCCCCCAAGCTCGGCGGTCTCATCGAGTTCTACCGCTCACCCGATCGCGTTGCCTGGACACCGACCGGCATCAACGTGCCCGACTACCCGAAACTCGCCCAACTCTTCTGGGAGAACATCGGCGACGTGAATTCGGGCGCTTTCACGCCGCAGCAGGCCATGGATCGTCTCGCCGAGCAGATGGACGACGTCATGGCGCGCATGCAGGCGGCTGATGAGAAGAGCAACGTCTATCACGGCTGCGGACCCAGGCTGAATCCGAAGAAGGATCCGAAAGAGTGGCTGAGCACGGAGCACGCTCCCTGGGCCAAGCTCGACAACGAGAAACCGAAGGGCGAGACCATCGCCTATGACGAGCTGATCAAGCGCTGGACCGAGCATCAGTAGAGGGCTCCTCCCCTCCGCGATGGCTTCTGGGGTGCTCACCGCGCGGCACCCCGGAAGCATTTGCAGGCCGGCTCTTTTCCCTGCACAGTCCTCTCCGGGGAGGAAGAATCGTCGCACATGACCCTCGAGCTGCGGCAGGTCACGAAGCGCGTCGGTGCGGACGTGCACATCTACGAGACCGATCTCGTGCTGAGGGAGGGCACCTTCAACATGCTCCTCGGCACGACTCTCGCCGGCAAGACCACGCTCATGCAGCTCATGGCGGGGCTGGATCGGCCCTCGAGCGGCGAAGTGTGGTTCCGCGGCCGGAACGTCACCGACGTTCCGGTGCAGCAGCGCAACGTTTCGATGGTCTATCAGCAGTTTATCAATTACCCGAATTTTTCCGTCTACGAGAACATCGCCTCCCCTTTGCGCGTAGCGGGCCTAAGTCGCGGTGAAATCGAGGCCCGCGTCAACAAGGTCGCCGAGCTTCTGAGGCTGACGCCGATGCTGGGCCGCCGTCCGAACGAGCTCTCGGGCGGACAGCAGCAACGCACCGCGATCGCCCGCGCGCTCGTCAAGGATTCGGATCTCATCCTGCTCGACGAGCCGCTCGCCAATCTCGATTACAAGCTCCGCGAAGAGCTTCGCGAAGAGCTGCCGAAGCTCTTTGCCGGGCGCAATTGCATCGTGGTCTATGCGACGACCGAGCCGGTCGAGGCGCTCTTGTTCGGAGGCAATACGGCCACCTTGCATGAGGGACGTGTGGTCCAGTTCGGGCCGACGTCGACCGTCTATCGCAAGCCCGCCAATCTGCTGAGCGCCAGAGTCTTCTCCGATCCGCCGATCAATACGGCGGCCGTCACCAAGCGCGGAAGCGACATCCTGCTCGGCGAGACGATGCGGTGGCGCGCGGGCGAGGGCATCCGGACGATTCCCGACGGCCACTACACGCTCGGCATCAGGCCGCATCACATCACGCCCATATCGCGAAAGCCCGACTCTCCTTCGGTCGAAGGCCGAGTGCTCGTGGCCGAGCTCAGCGGCTCCGAGAGCGTCATCCATTTCGATATGAAGGGCGATACCTGGGTCTCGCAGTCGCACGGCATTCACCCGTTCCAAGTCGGTGAAGCCGCGCGCCTCTATCTCGATGTCGACCGCGGCTTCTTCTTCGACCTCGAGGGCAGGCTCGTCGGGGGACACGCCTGATGGCCGAGATCACGCTTTCCGATCTCCGCCACAGCTACTTCGCGAACCCGCAGAGAAGCGAGGACTGGGCGCTGAAGAGGATATCTCTCGATCTTGCCGACGGGGGTGCCTACGCGTTGCTCGGACCTTCGGGCTGCGGCAAGACCACCCTCCTCAATCTCATCTCGGGGCTCCTGCGTCCGACGGAAGGCCGCGTCCTGTTCGAGAAGCGCGATGTGACCGACGCAAGCCCGGAAGAGCGCAACATCGCGCAGGTGTTCCAGTTTCCCGTCATCTACGACACGATGACGGTTTACGACAATCTGGCGTTCCCATTGCGCAACCGCGCTGTGCCGGAGCGCGATGTCGATATTCGCGTGCGCGAGATTGCGGCGATGCTCGAGCTCGACCGCACGCTCAAGCGCCGTGCGTCGGGCTTGACTGCCGACGGCAAGCAGAAGATTTCGCTCGGGCGCGGACTCGTCCGCTCCGATGTCAACGTCATCATGCTCGACGAGCCGCTGACCGTCATCGATCCGCATCTCAAATGGATCCTGCGCTCGAAGCTGAAGGAGCTTCACACCCGGATCAGGCGCACGATGATCTATGTGACCCACGACCAGACTGAGGCGCTCACTTTCGCGGACCAAGTGGTCGTGATGAAAGATGGTGAGATCGTTCAGATCGGGACGCCGGTCGAGCTCTTCGAAAAGCCGCGGCATACCTTCGTTGGACATTTCATCGGCTCGCCCGGAATGAATGTGCTTCCCTGCGAAGTGAGGGACGGCAAGGCGATCTTCGCCGCGCGGGCGATCGAGACGGTCAACGCCGCCGTCTATCGGGGGAACGGCGGTTCGCTCGAGCTCGGGGTCAGGCCCGAATTCGTGAGGTTCGCGAAGGATGGGATCCCGGTGTTGATCGCCAAGGTCGCCGATGCCGGGCGCTACCGCATCGTCGATGCTCACCATGACGGGCGTATCATCAAGATGCTGCTGCCCGAAGGCGCCGATATTCCAGGAGGCGAGGCCCACATCCGCTTCGATCCGGGCCACACGCAGATCTACCAGGACGGTTGGATGGTGACGTGATGGCGCTGGTCCCCCCTCCGTCGCTTCGCGCCGTCTCCCCTCCTCCCCCTTCACGGGGAGCTGATTCCCGCGGACCGCTCCTCCCATGACGAAGACCGTCAACCAGAAGGCCTGGTTCCTGGTCCTTCCGGTGCTGCTGCTCGTCGCCTTCAACGCGATCATCCCGCTGATGACCGTCGTCAACTACTCGGTCCAGGAAACCTTCGGGGACAACATCTTCACCTGGGCCGGCGTCCAATGGTTCGAGCAGGTGCTCCATTCCGACCGCTTCCACGGCGCCGTTCTGCGCCAGTGCCTGTTCACCGGTCTTATCCTGCTGATCGAGGTGCCCCTTGGGCTCGCGATCGCGCTTGCCATGCCGCGCAAAGGCCCATGGGTATCAGTCTGCCTCGTGCTAATGGCGCTTCCTCTCCTCATTCCATGGAACGTCGTCGGCGCCATGTGGAATATCATGGCGCTTCCCGATATCGGCCTTCTCGGGCGCGGCATCAACGCGCTCGGCATCGAGTACAACTACACGCGCCAACCATTTGCCGCATGGTTCACCATCGTCCTCATGGACGTGTGGCACTGGACCTCTCTCGTCGTCCTCCTCTGCTACGCCGGCCTCGTCTCGATCCCCGACGCCTACTATCAGGCAGCCAAGGTCGATGGCGCGAGCGCTTGGGCCGTTTTCCGCTACATCCAGCTGCCGAAGCTCCGGCATGTGCTGACCATAGCCATCCTCCTGCGCTTCATGGACTCATTCATGATCTATACGGAGGCGGTGGTGTTGACCGGCGGCGGACCCGGAAGCTCCACGACCTTCCTGTCGATCGATCTCGTCAAGACCGCGCTCGGTCAGTTCGATCTCGGGCCCGCTGCGGCGATGTCGATCATCTACTTCCTGATCATCCTCGTCTTTTCCTGGCTCTTCTACACGCTCATGATGCGCAACGTGGAGCGATAGGATGAAGCGTTGGTCGGCGCTCGTGCCAGCGGTCTACATCATCTTTCTGATGCTGCCGATCTATTGGCTGCTCAATATGTCGTTCAAGACGACCAACGAAATTCTGGGCGGTTTCTCGCTCTATCCGAGGAACTTCACGCTCGAGAACTACATGAAGATCTTCACGGACCCGAGCTGGTACACGGGCTATATCAATTCGCTCGAATACGTGGTGCTCAACACCGTTATCTCCGTCGTGGTGGCGCTTCCCGCGGCCTACGCCTTCTCGCGCTACCGCTTCCTCGGCGACAAGCACATGTTTTTCTGGCTGCTTACCAACCGGATGGCGCCGCCTGCCGTCTTCGCTCTTCCCTTCTATCAACTTTACTCCGCCGTCGGCCTCTTCGACACGCCGATCGCGGTCGCGCTCGCTCATCTCCTCTTCAACATCCCCCTCGCGGTCTGGATCCTCGAAGGCTTCATGTCGGGCGTGCCGAAGGAGCTCGACGAGACGGCTTACGTCGACGGTTATTCGTTTTGGCGGTTCTTCATCCGTATCTTCATCCCGACCATCGCAGCTGGGATCGGCGTTGCCTGCTTCTTCTGCTTCATGTTCTCCTGGGTCGAGTTGCTTCTCGCCAAGACTCTGACGGCGGTCGCGGCGAAGCCCATCTCGGCAGCGATGACCAAGACGGCGAGCACGTCGGGTTATCAGCTCGGCCTCCTCGCCGCGGCAGGCTCGCTCACCCTCATTCCGGGTGCGGTCGTCATATATTTCGTGCGCAACTACATCGCCAAAGGCTTCGCGCTCGGACGTGTGTGAGGACAAGAGATGAACACCGATATCCTGTCCTGGATGGCCTGGACGTGGCCGACCGCCCTCTTCTTCCTGTTCATCGCGGCCTCACTCGTCGCGATGTCGGCGTGGGAATACTATTCACCGGGCGGAGCGCCGCGCCGCGGCGTGCTCGGCCTCGACACGACCCGCGGCGACCGGCTCTTCATCTCACTCCTCGGCAGCTCCTTCATCTTCCTCGCTTGGCTCGGCATCATGGGAACCCCGCTCTGGGGGGGCCTCGTCATCTCGCTGCTCTGGTCACTCGCGGTGTTCCTGTGGGTGTGAGTTCGGCAAAGACGTAGATGTCTCCTCATCTTCTCGCCCTCGACCAGGGCACGACGTCGACGCGTGCGATCGTCTTCACGGCCGACCTCTCGATCGCGGGCTCCGCGCAACAGGAGTTCCCTCAGCACTATCCGGCCTCGGGCTGGGTCGAGCACGATCCCGAGGATCTCTGGCGCACGGCGCTCACGACCATGAACGAGGCGCTCGCCCGCGCCCGCATCGAGGCATCGGACATTGCGGCGATCGGCATCACCAACCAGCGCGAGACCACGCTTCTTTGGGACCGCGAAACTGGAAAGCCGATCCACAACGCGATCGTTTGGCAGGACCGCCGCACTGCCGACCTTTGCGCGAAGCTCAAGGCCTCGGGTCACGAGGACGACGTCGCCAGCCGCACCGGCCTTCTCCTTGATCCCTATTTTTCCGGCACCAAGATCGCTTGGCTCCTCGATAACGTGGAAGGGGCGCGCGCAGCAGCCGATGCGGGGCGACTCGCGTTCGGCACCGTCGATACCTTCCTGCTCTGGCGATTGACAGGCGGCAAAGCGCACGCGACCGATGCGACCAATGCGTCGCGTACCCTCATCTTCGACATTCACGAAGGCCAGTGGAGCGAGGACCTCTGCCGAATGCTCCGTATACCCATGAGCATCCTGCCCGAGGTGCGCGATTGCGCGGGACGCTTCGGCGCCACCTCGCTGCTCGGCGGTAGCATCGCGATCGCTGGGATAGCCGGCGATCAGCAGGCGGCGACGGTCGGCCAGGCCTGTTTCGAGCCGGGCATGATGAAGTCGACCTACGGCACCGGCTGTTTCGCTCTCCTCAACACCGGCGCCACTCCCGTGCAGTCGCAGAACCGGCTGCTGACCACGATCGCCTACCAGCTCGACGGATGCCGCACCTATGCACTCGAAGGCGCGATCTTCGTTGCCGGCGCCGCGGTCCAATGGTTACGCGACGGGCTCGGCCTCATCCAGCAAGCGAGCGACACGGCAGCACTCGCCGATCAAGCGGACGAGAGCCAGCGCGTCTACCTCGTGCCGGCCTTTGTGGGCCTGGGCGCTCCCTACTGGAACGCCGACGCGCGCGGCGCACTCTTCGGAATGACCCGCAACACCGGCGCTCGCGAACTCGCCCGCGCCGCGCTCGAATCCGTATGCTACCAAACGCGTGATCTCCTCGAGGCGATGTACAGCGATTGGGGCGGAGCGGGGGAAACGGTGCTGAGGGTCGACGGCGGCATGGTCGCGTCCGACTGGACGATGCAGTGCCTGGCAGACATGCTGGCCGCACCCGTCGACCGGCCGGTGGTGCTCGAGACGACGGCGCTCGGCGCAGCCTATCTTGCCGGCTATGCATCGGGCCTCTGCCCCGCGCCGGCCGATTTCGCCAAGACCTGGAAGCTCGAACGCCGGTTCACGCCCGAAATGCCGCCCGAGATGCGTGAAGCGAAATACGCCGGCTGGAAAGAGGCGGTCCGGAAGCTCCTCTCCTGACCACTTCAGTCATCGCGTGTGCTATCTTCAAGCAGGAGCGATGTCATGCCCGTGAACGAAGCCATTCTCGATCACCGACTTGCCGAGCTTGAGCAGTCGCGCGCGTGGAGTCCGCGCGTGGTCTCGAAGCTCGAGAGCCACATCCGTTCGGCCGACGACGAGGCAGTATTCCGCATCAATCCGCTCTCATTTGCCGCTGATAAGCACATCGCCGAGAACGAGGCCATCGACCTCTTCCTCTATGCTACCAAGGCCGGCCTTTTCGCTATGGACTGGCTGCTGCTGTGCCCGTCATGTTCCTGTGTGGTCGAAAGCTTCCGCGCTCTCAACGGTGTGCACAGTCACTATCGCTGCAATATCTGCCAAGGCAGCTATGAAGCCGATCTTGACGATCTGATCGCCGTTACCCTCACCGTCGCAGCCGATGTCCGAGACATCGTCTTCCATCATCCCGAGCGTCTCAGCGCTGCGGATTACGTTTTCAAATATAACGGCACGTCCGATGGACGCATGCCCGACGGCACCCCCGTAAACGAGGTCCAGCGTTCGCTTGCCAAGGCGTTGGACTACGTTTCGCCGCACGGAACGACGGTCATCGAGGCCGAATTCGGGGAGGGCACGCTCTTCTGCGCCAGCGTCGAAGGCCGCGTCGGGCTCCTCTATACGGTGGAAGGCCCGCCCGCACCGTCGCCGCAGCACATTAAGGTACGTTTCGGCGACAAGGTGACCGAACCTGAGACGGGCCGCGTTGCGCCCGGCAAAATTGTCTTCGAGATAGAAAATGTCACGAACGAGCGCGGCACCTTCATTGCAGCCCTGTTCCCGCCCGGTATGCCGCTCCATTCGGCGCCGGCGACTTTCGTTCCGTACCTGACGGGCAAGCGCCTTCTGACCACCCAGGCGTTCCGGGATCTCTTCCGCTCCGAGGTGATCGAGGGGAGCGGGGGCTTGAGCATCAAAGACATTGCGCTTCTCTTCACCGATCTCAAGGGCTCGACGGCCCTCTACGACCGCATCGGCGACCTCAATGCTTTCGCATTGGTGCAGCAGCATTTCGATCGCCTTCAGGCGGTGGCAGCGCGTCATCATGGCGCGATCGTCAAGACCATCGGTGATGCGGTGATGGCGGCTTTTCTCAATGCCGAGGACGCGGTCAAGGCGGCGATCGCGATGCGCGCCGCGATCGCCGACTTCAATCGCGGCCAGCCCGACCGCGAACTCATCCTCAAGATCGGGCTGCATCGAGGCGCCGCCATCGCCGTCACGCTCAACGAACGGCTCGATTATTTCGGTCAGACCGTCAACATCGCCGCTCGTGTCCAGCATCTCGCGGACGCCGACGAGATCTACATTTCCGAAGATGTCTTCGAAGCGGATGGCGTCAAGGCCGCTTTGGCGCCGTTCTCGGTCGACACAAACACGGCCAGACTCAAAGGGATCAGGGACGACGTTCAGGTCTTCCGCATTCCCTCGACGGCGGCCTGATTTTCCCGGTCTACTCCTTGAGGCGAAGGCCCGCCGCTCTCGCTATCTGGGTCAGGAACGGCAATCCTTCCGACAGCACGCTGTCCGGGTCGTCGGTTACGGGATGCCAGACCGCAAGCCCGCTCGCGATGTCGGGGTGAAGATAGTTGAAGCTCTCGAGCACCAGCGGGCCGTCATAACCGAGACTGGCCAATGCGCTCATCGCGGCGGCCCAGTCGATCACGCCGCGGCCGGGCACGCCGCGGTTGCTCTCCGAGAGATGCACGTAGCCGAGGTGCGGGCCGGCCGCACCGAAGCCCCCAGCGAAACTCTCCTCCTCGATGTTCATGTGATAGGTGTCGAGATGGATGAAGATGTTCTCGGCCCCTATCCGCTCGATCACCTCGCGCGCATCGGCGGCCCGGTTCAGGAGGTGCGTCTCGTAGCGATTGCAGGGCTCGATGCCGAGCGTGAGGCCGAGAGCGCGGGCGTGGCGGGCCGCACCTTCGAGCAGGTTGCATACGGCGGAAAGCTCCGTTTCCGTCCGCGGCTTGCCGCTCGTGTAGCCGAGCGTGCCATAGGGAACGCCTGACAGGCTCGATGCGCCTGCTCTCGCCGTGACCTCGAGAGCGCCAACGAGAAAGGCGAGCGCCTCGTCCGGTCTCAAAACGATGTTGAGGCGCCGGGGCAGGCCGAGCGAGCAGACGAGCTCGATCCCATGCCGGCGGGCTAGCGCCGCTGCGCCCTCCGCATCGAGTTCATCCGGCCGCAGCAGCGGGATCTCGACGAGCCGTACGCCGAGCTCGCGAAGACGGGGCAGCACGTCCGCCATGACGTCGTTGCGCCATTCGGTCGCTACCGCGAACGTGTGGACCCCTAGCGTGTTCACGCGCCTCTCCTTTTCTCGATCTCAGGCAGCGCCCACAATATGGGCCACGACCTCGTTCATGCTCGTTTCCGCGATCCGCCCGTCGGCGACCACAACGCCCTGTCTCAGCGCCACGATGCGGTCGCACACGGCGAAAACATCGGTCAACCGGTGGCTGATCAGGATGACTGCGATACTCGATCGCTTGAGCTCGCGGATCAGATCAAGGACGTGCTCGACTTCGCGCACCGCCAAGGCCGCGGTCGGCTCGTCCATGATGACGAGCTTCGGATTGAAAGTGAGCGCGCGCGCAATCGCGACCGACTGTTGCTGGCCGCCCGACAGTTCGCCGACCGTGTATTCGACCGATGGGATGCGCGCGCCTAGCCTCTTGATCATTCGCTCGGCTTCGCGCTCAATTCGGGCACGGTCGATGATGCGGATCGGCGTGCCGAAGAGACGGCGGGTCGGCTCGCGGCCGAGAAAGATATTGGACGCGACGTCCTGCATCCGGGCAAGTGCCAGATCCTGATAGATCATCTCGATCCCGAGCGAGCGGATTTCGCCCGGATGCCGGCCGTAGAGATCGAGGCCGTCGAAACGAATGCTGCCGCCGTCCGGCGAATACACCCCGGTGATGACCTTCATGAGCGTCGACTTGCCCGCACCGTTGTCGCCGACGAGACCGACGACCTCGCCCGGCTCGACGCTGAAGGTCACGCCTCTCAGCGCCTGGACGGTGCCGAAGTGCTTCCGGATGTCCTTGAGCTCGAGCAGCCTCACTTGAGCCTCCTCGACCGGTTGATCTGGTCGAGCCAGACGGCGAGCACCAGCACCGTTCCGATCGCCATCTGCTGGTAGAAAGACGAGACGGCAAGGAGGTTCAGCCCGTTCTGGAGCACGCCCATGATGAGCGCACCGATCAGTGTGCCGACGATCGTTGCGCGTCCGCCGAAGAGGTTGGTGCCGCCGAGGATGGTCGCGGTGATGGCGGTCAGCTCATAGTTCAGTCCAGCGGTCGGATCACCCGAGTTGACCCGGGCAATGAAGATCAGCCCCGCGAGCCCGGCCATGGTACCCGAGACCACATAGAGCAGGGTTCGGTGCCGCTGCACCCTGACGCCCATGGCACGCGCGGCGCCCTCGTTGTCGCCGATAACGAGGGCGTATTTCCCGAAACGCGTGTAGGCGAGCACGAAATGCGCGAGTAAGCCGACCAGGAGGAAGATAATGACCGGAGTCGGAATGCCGAACGGGCGACCCTGGCCGAGAAACACGACGGGTTCGGCGAGCCCATAGACGGGAACCCCATTCGTCAGCACGAGGGCGAGGCCGCGCGCTACGCCCAGCATTCCGAGCGTCGCGATGAAGGCGGGAATGCCGGCGCGTGTATTAAGGAGTCCGTTGATCAAGCCGCAGAACGCGCCGGTGACGAGGCAGAGCAGGATGCCGACCGGCCAGGGAAGGCCGACCTCGTTGATGGCGAGCGCGCCGACCACACCGGACAGGCCGAGAACCGATCCGAGCGAGAGATCGATGCCCGCGGCGGCGATGACGAAGGTCGCCCCGTAGGCGAGCACGCCGATTACCGCCGTCGCGAGCAGGATGTTGAGGAAGTTCGAAACGCTGAGGAAATAGGGCGAAAGGATCGAAAGGCCGATGACCAGAATCGCCAGGACGGCCAGAGACTCCGCCCTGATCGCGAACCGGCTGAGACGCGAGCGCGCCGGGAGAGGGGCAGCGGCGCTTCCGCTCGACATGTTCGCCTCGCTCCCATTTCCCCTTTTCCCGCGAACGAGCGAGAGAAGGGAACCCCCGGTCTACTTCACATATTGGAGCATCGGCTCCTTGTTCTCCTCGAGGACCTGCTTGGTGAGCACGAGCGTGGGGACGTAAGTGTACTCGTCGACCTTCTCGCCGCCCAGTACCGCCTTGGCCTTCTCGACGGCCTGCTTGCCGACGAGATAGGGAAGCTGCGCCACCGAAGCATTGAGACGGCCGGCCTTGATCGACTTCACCGCATCGACGTTGCCGTCGACCCCGATGATCGTGATCTGCTGGCCCTTGCCCGCGGCATAGGCGGCCTCGACCGCACCCAGCGCCATGGTGTCGTTGGCGCAGAAGATGGCGACGAGATCGGGATTTCGCGTGAGCGTGTCGTTGGTGATGTTGGCTGCCTTCTGGCCGTCCCAGTCGCCGGGGAGCGAGGCCACCACGTTGAGGCCGGGCGCCGCCTTGGCGATCTCGTCTCTGAAGCCTTGCGCGCGCTTCTGTCCGGTGATGTTGCCGGCCAGGCCCTCGATCACCAGCACCGGACCTTTCGCATCCTTGCCGAGCTTCTCCGCCAGCCAGTCCGCGCCTTGCTTGCCGGCGGCCACGTTGTCCGAGCCGATCGTGAAGGCGATCTTCACGCCCGCTTTTTCGGCGATAGCGTGATCGAGATTGGCATCGAGATCGACGACCGGAATGCCGGCATCCGTCGCCTGCTTGAGGCAGGGCAGAAGGATGGTCGAGTTGATGGCTGCGGTGATCATGACGGCGGGCTTGCGCTCGAGCATGGTGTTGCAGGTGTTGAGCTGAGGCTCGGCGGCCTGATCCGACTCAACCGCCTGCATGAAGTACTCGACGCCCGCGGCATCGGCTCCATCGTGAATGCCCTTTTCCATGGCACCCCAGAACGGGTTCGACAGGGTCTTGAGAAGGACGCCGAAGACGGGCTTATCGGCCGCTTCGGCGGATACGCCTACGCAGAGAGCGAGAACGGCAGCAGTCGCTCCGAGCAAAACTTTCCGAAGTTTCATCTTGTTTCCTCCTTTGACATGTTCACGCTCACGAGATCGTCACGGGCTTGCTGCGCAGCCGGCTTGCCACGGCGGGATCGGCGCGCCGGCAGAGCTGTGGTGGAAGACCGCGCAGGATCAGCTCCATGTCGGCCACCATCATCGCGCCGATCCGATGGAAGGCTTCGGGCATTCCTCCCGTCCGATGTGCGGACAGGATCAACCCCTCGACGGAACGCACCGGATCGTCGCGGCTCACCGGCTCCTCAGGGAATACATCGGTCGCCCCGCGGATCCGGCCAGACCGCACCTGGGCGAGGAACTCCGGGAAATCGACCACCGCCGCGCGACTCATCAGGAGAAACAGCGAGCCCGGCTTCATGAGCTCGAACTCGCGTTTGCCAATGAAACCTTCGTTCTCGTTCGTGACGCTCGCGAACATGAGCACAATCTTCGATGTCGAGAGGAGCTCATCGAGACTCACCGGCTGGCAATCATGGGCTTCGATCACCTCATCCGGGAGCCATGGGTCATAGACCTTCACCGGATTGCGAAACGGCACCAACAGGGACCGGAAGGTCCGTCCAAGGTCGCCGAAGCCGATGAGCCCGACCGGTGCGCCTGCGAAGAGGAAGCACCCCTCGTTGCCAGCCAACCCATAGCCTTCCGTGCCGGCGCGAAAGGCGCGATCTGCAGCGGTGATGCCGCGCGCCAGGTCGATCGCCATGGCAAGCGCCGATTCGGCAACCGCCTGCGCGAAAGCCGAGGTGGGGCTCAACACCCAGATGCCGCGCTCGACGCAGGTCTTGTAATCGATGTTGGGAAGGAAGTTCGTCTCGACGTTGAAGATCGCCTTGAGGCGCGCCGCTCGGTCGAGCCGCTCGCGGGACATCGCGGTCTGCCCGATGATGATTTGAGTCTCGGGAAGGAGCCGGTCGACCATTTCGTCGGGCATCGGCCGATCTTCGGAGATCGCGAGCCGGCCGAGCCTGTCGAGGCGAGCTCGCGTCCGCTCATCGCAGATGAGATCGAGCGTGCGCGGCAGCGGATCGACGAGGATCAGCGGCTCCTGCATGCGAACTCCCTGTGCGGGCGCTTGTCCCGCGCTGCGCCAGGGAGCATAGCTTCAATCGATGGGTGCGCAAAGCGAATCGCGCTTCCGGAACTACTCCTCGACTATCATCTCGAAGCCGCCGAAGATCATCCGTTTGCCATCGAAGGGCAGCGGATTGGCGCCCGGCTCCATCCGCGGATCGGCCATCACCGCTTTCATCGCCGCATTGCGGACGTCGCGCGACGGCCAGAGGATCCACGAGAACACCACCGTCTCGCCCGGCTCGAGCTTAACGGCCATCGGGAACGACGTGACCTGGCCGTCGGGCACGTCGTCGCCCCAGCATTCGACGACTTTGAGCGCGCCGTGCTCCTTGAAGAGGCCGGCCATTTCCTTCGCAAATCGCCTGAAGGTCTCCCGATTCTCGGTCCACACCGGCGCCACGAATCCATCGACATAGGTCATGTTTTCTCTCCTTCAGGCTGCTTCGTCATAGGCCCGCTTCAGCGCGGCAACGTCGAGCTTGAGCATCTCCATCATGGCGCTCATCACCCGCTTCGAGCGCGTTGGATGGCCTTCGCGTAACATCTCGATCATCGCCTCGGGCACGATCTGCCATCGCACGCCGAACTTGTCCTTGAGCCAACCGCACTGAACCGGCGTCCCGCCGTCCGCGGTGAGCGCGTCCCATAGGCGGTCGACCTCCGCCTGATCCTTGCAGATGACCGACAGCGAGATCGCGTCATTGAACTGATCGTGCGGTCCCCCGTTCAGCGCCTGATAGGGAAGCCCCGCCAGCGTGAACTCAACGAGGATGACCGTACCCTCCTTGGCTCCGGGCGTATCGATCGCGGTGCGCGCGATGTGATCGATGCGCGAATCCGGAAAGACCGAGGTATAAAAGCGCGCGGCTTCCTCAGCCCGGCCGTCGAACCACAAGCATGGCGCGATCTTCTGTCGTGACATCTCGTTCTCCTCGTGTGTATAGGTGGTCAATCGCGATCGGGCGCGCCAAGCGGGAAGAGCGGCCGGTAGGGCCTGGCCTCGTCGACGGCGCGTGCGAAGGAAGGTCTCTCGAGCAGCCGTTGCCGGTAGGACCGCACGTTGGCGAAGCGTTCTTCGATAGGGTGCGTCCAGTCGGCATAAAAGAGGAACGGTGCGGCCCCGCAATCGGCTAGACTGAACCCCGCGTCCGTAGCCCACATCCGTCCATCCATACGCTGATCGAGCCAGGCATAGGCAGTCTCGAGCATGGTTCGCGCGTCCGCGACTCCGGCGGGATCGCGGTCGGCCGCCGGGCGGATCGAATCGAACACGATTTTCTGCTGCGGGGTCGAAACATAATTGTCGAAAAAGCGGTCCATCATCCGCACCTCCAGAGCCAGGCGAGCGTCCTCGGGCACGAACCGCACGGGTCCAGGGTGATGAAGATCGAGATATTCGACGATGATGCTCGCCTCGAAGATCGTGCGGTCTTGATCGACGAGCACGGGAAAGCGCTTGATCGGCCACAGGGCCGCGAATTCCGCGCCCGTCTTCTCGTCCTCGCGCGAGAGGAGCTTGAATTCGAAGGGCGTGCCGTTCTCGTAAAGCGCGATGAGCGTCTTCTGTGAGTAGGATGAGAACGGGTGGGCGTAAAGTTTCATGCGGCAAACTCGCCTTTTGTTACTCCGAGGACGTTCGGGGCCGTCCGTTCCCGACACGACCTTATATTTTCCCTTCTCCCCTTGCGGGAGAAGATGGACGAGGCCGTCAGGGCTCGGCCGGATGATGGGTTTCGCCGTGTGAAGGCGCTCACCCGGCGCGGGCAGAGCCCGCGCCGCCCTCTCTCGCAAGCGGAGAGGAGGATGCGAGCTTATCAAGCTCCATGCGGATGTGCGCCGCTTCGGCGGGCGTATTGGCGAGCGCGATGGCACGATCGAAGGCCGTGCGCGCCTCGGAAACGCGGCCGAGCTCTTTGAGCAACGCGCCGCGCGCGCCATGAAAGTAGAAATAGGCGTCCAGCCGATCCCCGAGCGCATCGACCAGCGCCAAGGCGGGCCCGGCTCCCTCGGCCTTCCAGACCGCGACCGCGCGGTTGAGCATCACGACCGGGGAAGGCTGCATCCGCTCGAGCGCGGCATAGAGCGCAGCGATCTGGCTCCAATCCGTCTCAGCAGAGCTCGGCGCCCGTGCGTGGAGGGCGGCGATCGCCGCTTGCATCTGGTAGGGGCCGGGGCTCCGGTGGCGCATGGCCTTGTCGACCAGCGCAAGGCCTTCGATGATGGCGCGCCGGTCCCAACGTGCGCGGTCCTGGTCCTCGAGGAGGATCACCCCTCCCTCTTTATCGAAGCGCGCCGCCGCGCGGGCATGCTGGAGCAGCATCAAAGCAAGGAGCGCCATGATCTCGGGCTCGGTCGGGAAGAGCCGCAGGAGGAGTCGCCCGAGCCGAATCGCCTCGTCGCAGAGCCGGGCCCGCGCGCCTTCCGCGGCAACGCCGCGCGTATAACCCTCGTTGAACATGAGATAGACGACCGCCGCGACGGCACCGATCCGCTCGCTGCGCTCGACCGCTCCCGGCGTCTCGAACGGCACGTCCGATTGGGCGATCTGGCGCTTCGCCCGGGTGATCCGCTGTTCCATGGCCGCGTCGGTGACGAGGAAAGCGCGGGCGATCTGCGAAACCGGCAAGCCTGAGACGATGCGCAGAGCAAGTGCTATCTGATGCGCAGGAGAGAGCGCCGGATGACAGCAGACGAAGAGGAGCCGCAGAATGTCGTCGCGGTAGTGAGATTCATCGATTCGCTCGGCCTCGATCGCTTCCGCATCCGACAAATCGGACAGGATCTCCTCGGAGGGGAGCGGCTGCTCGCGGCTCCTGCGCCGGACGGCATCGACGCCCGAGTTCCGGCCGACCATGATGAGCCAGGCGGCAGGGTCGCGCGGCGGCCCGTTCTTCGGCCAATTGCTAAGCGCCCTCAGACACGCCTCCTGGAAGGCCTCTTCCGCTTCGTCGAGATTGCGGAAGTAGCGCAAAAGCGCGGCCATGGCTTGCGGCCGCGCGCCCGCCAGCATGGCGCCGATCCACTCGGATGCCTCCGCACTCACGATTGGGTCCGCCCCGGGGAGAAGAGCCCCACGGGGCGCACCTCATAGGAGCCCCCCGGATTGGCGCGCGCGAGATCGCGGGCGACGTCGAGAGCATCATCCAGTGACGAGCAGTCGACGATATAGAAACCGAGGAGCTGCTCCTTAGTCTCGGCGAACGGACCGTCGATGACGAGCGGCGGATCGCGATCCTTCCGGAGTGTCGTGGCGGCGCTGGTCGGCAGAAGGCGGACCACCGGGCCGAGCCGCCCCTCCTTGGCGAGCCGCTGGTGCACGACCGCAAGCCGCCCCAAGACGGCGTCGTCCTCCTCCTTCGACCAGGACGTCACCACCTTCTCGTCGTGGTAACAAAGGATGGCATATTGCATCGGCTCTCCTCACTTCGTCTTCATCTAGGACGTTCGCGCCCGAGCCGATCCGACATCGACCTAAAGCGGGCCGCGCGATATACCGGCCTGACGGCTCGAAACGAAGGGGGCGGCATTGTTCGACCTGAGCGGCAAGACCGTGCTCGTGACCGGCGGTTCGCGCGGGATCGGAGCCGCGGCGGTTAGCGCAATCGCGGCGGCAGGTGGCGAGGTCTTGCTACATTACGGCAAGAACCGCGAGCTCGCCGAGAGGATCTGCGAGACGATCGGATCGCGCTGCCACATCCTGGGCGCCGACCTCAATCTGCCCCACGCCGCGGCGGAGCTTTGGCGCGGCGCTCTTTCGATCGCATCGCGGATCGACGTGCTCGTCAACAATGCCGGCACATACGAGTCAGCACCCCTCGACGCTTCGGCCGAGCGATGGCGCGCCGCATGGGCACGCGTCATGCAGGTCAATCTCTACGCGCCCGCGGAGCTGTCGAGGCTTGCGATCGCTCACTTCCGCGAGCAGGGCGGCGGCAAAATCATCAATGTCGCGAGCCGCGCCGCGCACCGCGGCGATGCTCCCGATCAGTGGCCCTATGCCGCCTCGAAGGCGGGGCTCGTGGCCATGACGAATACGATTGCCCGCGGCTACGCGAAGGACAATGTGCTCGCATTCGCCATCGCCCCGGGCTTCACCGATACCGACATGGCTTATGAGGGAATGGACGAAGCCGGCCTGAAGCGCGTCCTCTCCGAGATCCCGCTCGGCTCCATGGCCACCCCGGCAGAATGCGGGGCGCTCATCGCGTTTCTCTGCTCCGATGCCGTCCGCCACATGACCGGCGCCACCTTCGACATCAACGGCGCAAGCTATGTCCGCTGAACCTGCGACGGTCCCCAAAGGGTTCGTGTGATGGATCTGCTGACGTCGATTTTCGGCGAGAAAGGCAATGTCACTGTCGCTCAAGAATGCGCGCGCGCTGTTCTCATTTTGATCTATGGCCTCGCAATCCTCCGCGTGGCGGGGCGCCGCATCTTCGGGAAGTGGTCGGCGCTCGACATCATCGTTTCGATCATTGTCGGGTCGAATCTCAGCCGCGCGCTCACCGGCAACGCGCCGCTCCTCGGCACCATCGCGGCGACCACCGTTTTGATCGGGCTTCACTGGCTACTGGCCCGCCTCGCTGCGCATTACCCGGCGCTTTCGCGGTTGGTCGAGGGCCGCTCGATCGAGCTCGGCCGCGGCGGTGAGATCGATGTCCCGAAGACGTCCCGCTATGCGGTGACCGAGGCTGACCTCAACGAAGCCCTGCGGCAGGCGGGAATCGAAGAGGTGGGCCGCACGGCGAAGATCACGCTCGAGCCCAGCGGCAAGATCTCCGTCTTAAAGGAACGATAAGGGTTAGCGCTCCCGCCGACCCTTCAGCCGATGGTAGAGCGACTTGGCGCCTTCGCGGACGCTGCCGCGGAGGCGCTCAGCGCGGACCATCGTTTTGAATCCCACCTGTGAGGCGCCGGGGCATCCGACGAGCACGTCGGCCATGGCGATCCGCTCGCGCCAAATCTGCTCGATCATAGGGTGACCGGGTGTGGCGCAGGAATCAATGAGCGCTAGTCCTCGCTCAGTGAACAGGCTTTTGGTTGCGTCCAACGTGAGAAGAACGCCCGGCGAAAACTTCGCGAAGGTCTCGTCATAGGTCATCTTGCCGATCCAGCCCTTCGCTCCCGAAACGGTCGCGAACATCATGGCGATCGGGCCGCTGTCGATCGAGAGCGCCCAGAAACGGAGGGCGCCTTCTTGTGCGAGGTCCCGAAACACCGCTTTCAAGGCGAGGGCACTCGCCGGACGACACGCGACCGCTGTCCCCCGCCTGCCCTTCCAGCCTTTTGCTTCGAGCGACAGGAACTGCTCTGTCCAGGTGTCGAGTGGCTCGCCCGATCCGAACGAACGGCTCTCGAGCTTGCCGAGTTCGCCCAGCCGCGAACGGAGCCGCCGATATTTGTACCGCCGCTTGCCCTCGATGCTTCTTTCGAGCCAGTGATCGTAGCCGCCTTGCGGAACGAGAGCGGCCCGCCGCCATTCGCGGACGATTCTGATCGGTGCCCGGATCTCGCGGGCAGCGCTCGTCAATGCGGCAAAGAACTCGCCCTCGACCGGAACCGTCGAAAACAGAATGGGCCGCCCGTCTTGGAGGCCGATGAAGCGGGCAATGGTCTCGGGGGCGCCCTCGCGGTTCAACAGCGGCGTGCCCTCGAAGGCCAGGTCCGACGAAGCGCTTGCAACAACGGAGATGGGGAGCCCCCATCGCCAACGCTCGACCCTCATTGCGAACAGGCCGGAGACGGACTGCCCCCGGCAAATCGGGTGGAAGTGCATAGCGGGGAATACGTGTCGGGCCCATGCCGGATGAAGTGTGCCGACGGGTTCGAGGAGCTCGCTTGGCTTCGGCCAAACGAGCGCGGAAATGGCCGGATGGGCCGTCATTCACTAGAGGAAAGCAAGTTCCGAGCCGGTCAGCGTTCGGAATCGACCGTGAAATCCCGCCGCGCCGCGACGATCGATACCGAAAACCCGGCGACGACGTCTATCAGGCAGATGAAGGTGAGGATGAGGAAGCTTGCGGTTCCCGCGAACCGGACGAGGAGGAACTCGACCAGTGCCACGATGAATACCCCGACCGAGAGGATGTGGTCGATGATCGCGCCGGCGCGCGGCCGGGCCGATTTCAGCATCTCGAAGAAGAGGGTTACGAGCCCTGCGACGATCAGGATGTCGCCGGTCGTGAGTGCCACGACGGCGCCCGAGCTCATGGTGAATTCGGCGACTTCGCCGCCCGGCGCGAAGCCGGGCAAAAGCGCCAGCACGTTGTAGGCGATGATGACGAGCGCCGTCAGCGGAAACGCGATGAGAGCGCGCATCGGCGGAGGCGGGCTAGAACTCGGTCTTGGGCTCGAGAATTTGCCGGCCGCGATACATGCCGGACTTGAGGTCGATGTGATGCGGTCTCCGGAGCTCGCCCGACTTCTTGTCCTCGATCCAAGTCGCCTGCTTGATCTTGTGTCCCGATCGGCGCATGCCGATGCGGCTGCGGGACATCTTTTTTCTCGGTACGGCCATGGCCACGCTCCACGAATGAAAGGGCGCTCAAGTGGAGCGCCCTGATCTTGTGGCGCTTATAGCGGCGGGGATGCCGAGAGGCAAGTCAGGTAAGGTTCGATCCCAGCCATCCGCTTCTGGATCCGTTCGGCGATCCGCGCAACGCCTCGCGACGGCTTGCCGGCGTTCCGCTTTATGGGATTGGGAAGGACCGCGGCGAGGAGCGCCGCCTCCCCCCGCGTGAGCTTCGCGGCAGGTTTCTTGAAGTGGTGCTGCGAGGCCTCCTCCGCCCCATAAATCCCAGGCCCCCACTCGGCGATGTTGAGATAGACCTCGATCATCCGCCGTTTCGACCACACGAGATCCATCCAGTAGGCGAGCGGGATTTCGAGCCCTTTGCGTATGATGCTGCGTCCATCCCAGAGGAAGAGGTTCTTGGCCGTCTGCATCGAAATGGTGCTCGCCCCCCTGAGCGGGCCTTCATCGGCGTCGAGCGCATCGTCGATCACCCCCTGGAGTTCGATCCAGTCGACGCCATGGTGCTCGCAGAAACGGGCGTCTTCCGAGCTGACCACGGCCTTCTGCAGGTTGGGGGATATGGCGTCGAGATCGACCCACTTTCGGTTCAGATCCGCGCCGGCGAGCCAGCGCCCGATCATCACGTTCGAGATCGGCGGCGGCACCACCGCATAGACGAGAGTCATCACGATCGGCCAAAGTGCGAGGACGGCGATTGCGATGCCGATCCGGCGCACCCAAAGACGGACACCTGTTCGCGCCGGGCCGCCGAGAGCGGCTTGCGCCGTGACCGGGGTCACGGGTTGAGTTTCGTCGAGGGCCATCATAGAGACTCTACCATATGGAGGGGGGGCGAATGTCAATCGGGGTCCCGAACTTTGCGGAACGGCTGGGCGCCGCTGCCGTCGAGATCGAGGCTCGTCTGTCCGGCTTGCTTGTCAGCCGCGATGACCGCCTCACGGCCGCTATGGCCTATGCGGTGCTCGGTGGCGGCAAAAGGTTAAGGCCGTTTCTCGTCATCGAGAGCGCCGCCCTTTTCGACGCGCCGCGGCAGAATGCGCTTTGGACTGGCGCCGCGCTGGAATGCATCCACTGTTACTCGCTCGTTCACGACGATCTTCCGGCCATGGACGATGACGACCTGAGGCGCGGCAAGCCCACGGTCCACAAAGCGTTCGATGAAGCGACCGCTATCCTGGCTGGGGACGCTCTTCAGGCCTTGGCGTTCGACATTCTGGCCCGGCCGGAGACCCACCGCGATCCCGCGGTGCGGATCGAGCTCGTGCGCGAACTCGCCTGGGCCGCCGGACATCACGGGATGGCCGGCGGTCAGATGCTCGACCTCACCGCCCCGCAGGCAGGCTTCGACCTTCCTCAGGTCATGCGCATGCAGGCCATGAAGACCGGCGCCCTCTTCCGTTTTGCATGTGTTGCGGGCGCGATCCTCGGGCGCGCATCCCCCGATGAGAAATCGGCGCTTTTGCGCTATGGCGAAGCGATCGGGCTCGCATTCCAGGTCGCCGACGACATTCTCGATGTTGAGTCCTCGGCCGCGCGGCTCGGCAAGGCGACCCAAAAGGACGAGGTCGCAGGCAAGGCGACCTATGTCGATCTGCTCGGCCTCGATGGAGCAAAAGCCGCCGCGCGCGACAGCGCCGAGCGGGGAAAGTCGGAACTCGCCTGCTTCGGCGCCCGTTCCGATGCCCTTGCGTCGGTGGCCGACTTCGTCATTCAGAGAGCTGCCTGAAGCGGCGCTTCCTCGGCGGCGGAGCGGCCCCAGCGCGTGGCCACATACTCCTCGACAATCCTCTTGAACTGGGCGGGGATATCGCCGCCTCTGAGTACCGCTGCCTTCTTGCCGTCGATGAAAACCGGAGCCGCCGCGAGCTCCCCCGTTCCGGGCAGAGAAATGCCGATGTCGGCGTGCTTCGATTCGCCCGGTCCGTTGACGATGCAGCCCATGACCGCAAGCTGGAGGGTCTCGAATCCCGGGTAGGTCCGCCGCCAGCCGGGCGTGCGCTCGCGCACATAGGCCTGGATGTCCTGCGCGAGCTCCTGGAATACTGTCGAAGTCGTGCGGCCGCAGCCCGGACAAGCGATGACGAGCGGGTTAAACGCTCTGAGCCCCATCGTCTGCAGGAGCTCCTGAGCGACGACCACTTCGCGCGTCCGGTCGCCGCCCGGCTCGGGCGTGAGCGATATACGGATAGTGTCGCCAATCCCTTCCTGGAGGAGAACCGCGAGCGCCGCCGTCGAGGCGACGATGCCCTTTGATCCCATGCCGGCCTCGGTCAAGCCGAGATGGAGGGCGTAGTCGCAGCGGGCACCGAGCAAGCGATAGACGACGATCAGGTCCTGGACCTCGGAGCACTTGGCCGAGATCACGATCTTGTCGCGTCCAAGCCCGAGCTCCTCCGCCCGCTGGGCCGACAGCAATCCCGATTGAACCACGGCCTCGTGCATGACGGCCCGCGCAGCCAAGGGCTGTGCCGCCTTGGCGTTGCGGTCCATGAGACGCGTCAACAGTTCCTGGTCGAGCGAACCCCAGTTGACCCCGATACGAACGGGCTTATCGTGACGCGCGGCCGTCTCGACCATCGTCGCGAAGTTGCGGTCCTTCTTCTCGAGGAAGCCGACGTTGCCGGGGTTGATCCGATACTTTGCGAGCGCCTCCGCACACGCCGGATAGTCCTTGAGAAGGACGTGACCATTGTAGTGGAAGTCGCCGACGAGCGGCGCCGCAACCCCCATCTGATCGAGGCGGTTCCGGATGAGAGGGACGGCGGCGGCCGACTCCGGACGATCAACGGTGATGCGGACGAGCTCGGACCCGGCGCGTGCAAGCTCCGCCACCTGGAGCGCGGTCGCGTCAGCGTCCGCCGTATCGGTATTGGTCATCGACTGGACGACGATGGGCGCGCCGCCTCCGATGATCACGCCGCCCACGTTCACGCCTGTGCTGTGGCGACGGTCCTGGATGGCCGAGAAGGTCATGACCTGAGTTCCTTTACTTGAGCGCAATGACCGCAACGGCCCAACATCTCGATCAACGTGTGCTGCGGGCTGAAGCCTTGGGCGATTGCGCCCTCGGCGAGTGAAGCGAAGCTCTCGGGCGCGTCGAGCTCGGCGACCGTACCGCAGTTCTCGCAAATGAGAAGCGCCGCGGGCGAATTCTCGTGCGCATGAGAGCACGCGACGTAGGCGTTCCTGCTCTCGATCTTGTGAACGAGCCCATGCGCTAGGAGAAAATCGAGCGCCCGATAGACTGTAATCGGGGCGGGCCGGCTGCCATGGCTCGCCATTCGTTCGAGAATTTCGTACGCCCCCGCCGCCGCATGGCTCTCGGCGATACAGGTCAAGACCTCGCGCCGCTGCGGCGTAAGCCTGGCGCCCCGGCGGCCGCAGGTGCGCTCGGCGCGGGTGATGAGCTCATCGGTGCAATCCCGGTGGTTATGTCCGGGCTCGGGAAACGACATGTGTTACAAAATAACGATCGGAAGCGGTCGCATCAAGGAAACTGCCTGTCCGTTTCGGGAGTTGCCGTTGGGAAGGAGAACGCAAGCATGAGAATCTCGGAAATCATGACGGCTGGGGTCCAAGTGGTCAGGCCCGACGACACGATCAGGCGCGCCGCCCAACTCATGGACGAGCTCAACGTCGGCAGCCTGCCCGTCTGCACCGGGCGCAAGCTCGTTGGCATCGTCACGGACCGCGACATCACGATCAGGGCGACGGCGGCGGGCCGCGAGCCCGACAAGACACCTGTCTCGGAGGCGATGAGTGAAGACCTCCGGTGGTGTTATGATGACGATGACACGGCCAAGGTGATGGACATCATGAGGGACGTGCAGATCCGTCGGATACCCGTCGTCGATCGCGACAAGAATTTGGTCGGCATCGTAGCGCTCGGCGACATCGCTTCTCGTCTGGATGATGAGGCCTCGGGAGAGACCCTGAAACAGATCTCCACGCCCGCCGAGCCCGACCGCTGAAGGTGCTTCTCGCTCAGGACTGCTTGGTCTTCCAGCTTCGCATCTTCGCAAGCGTGTCTTCGAACGAGACGATCCCGGCGTCAGAACCAAGGCCGGTCGCAACCAGGCCGGCGGCCGCCTGCGCGAAGCGCACGCATGTCTCCGGATCCATTTTGTGGCGGAGGCCGGCGATGAACCCCGCATCGAACGCATCGCCGCATCCGGTCGTATCGACGATTTCAATATCGTAGGCCGGGACCCTGAAACGCGTCCCGTCGCGATGGGCGTAGAAGGCTCCCTCCGCCCCGAGTGTGAAAACGCAGCAGCCAGCACCCCGATCGAGGTAGAATGAGGCGCAATCATGAGCGGCGGTCCTCCCGCTCATGTCTCGCGCTTCTTCGATCGAGGGCATGAAATAGTCGATAAAGGGGAGAAGCGGCTCGACGATGCCGATGGTCTCGGGGCTCGCCGCGATGAGATCGAACGTTACCGTTCGTCCCTGCCGCTTCGCGGCTTCGAGCAGCCGACGGCTCGGCTCTCCGTCGAGCTTCCTCAGGAGCCCCGTGCCCCCGAGATGGACAATTGGCGCATCGAACACCGCCGGATACCGAGCTTCAGCGACGTCGAAATGATCCGACGCACCGCGGACATGCAGAGCCGGGCGTTCGCCGTTCGGGCGGATATTCAGGATGGTTGCCGAAGTGGGAACGCCTTCAAGCCTCTGCATTTGCGACACGTCGATCCCGTGCCTTTCGAGGGTCATCAGCACCCAGTCCGCCTTCTCGTCTGCGCCGACGGCGCCGACCGCAAGGCATTTGAGGCCAAGCTTGGCTGCATCGACGACGGTTCCGCCGGCCGTTCCGGCGACCGTCAGCCTGATCTCTTGGATGAAGTCGACATTGCCGCGCTCGGGGATGCGGCTCACCGGGCGGCCGAGAATGTCGAGGATGTAGAGCCCGATGACCGAGACATCGTGTTTCATCTGTGGCCCGTCGTCTCGGAGGAGAGTTGAATCGCATGCAGCCAATGGCGCGCGGCATCGATCGTTTCGGCGGGCGCCTCGATGCTCGGGAAATGACCGCAGTCCGGGATCTCGATATAACGCGCGTTCGGCAAGGCAGCGGCTAAAGCCAACCCCTCGCGCGGGCTCGAAAACTGGTCCTTGCTGCCCCACAGCATCAAGGCTGGACAGGCGATCTCGCCGAGCCGCGCCGTAACCTCGCCCCGCGACGCCATCGCGTCCGACTGCCTCGCCATGCGCTCGGGGTCGATCCGATGCAGCATGCGCAGCGCACGATCCCGGGCGTCAGCACCGTGCGGGCCTGGCCCATACACCGCCTTCTCCGCCATTTCAGCGATGACGGCCTCGAACTCGCCGCCCCTGATCCGGCGCGAGCGCTCCCGCCCGGCAGTGGGATCGGCAGCCGGCCCGGGACTGGCGCCGATCATCCAGAGGCCTTCGATGCGATCGGGGGCCGCAAGTGCTGTCTCGAGGGCGACCCGGCCGCCGAAGGATGTGCCGAGAAGGACGAATTTCGAAGGTGCAGCGGCAAGGACCTGGTCGACGCAGGCCGCGATCGCATTACCGTCGCAAAGCACCGTTTGGGCATCGACTATGTCCGCGAGCCCGGCCGCGACCTCGTCGTAAAGTTCACCGTCACAGCCGAGCGCCGGAACCATGACGAGGGAGGCTTTGCCGGGCACGCGCTTGCACCGAGGCGAGGCGGCGGCGCTTGGAATGCCGCCGTCGCCTGATCGTCAGAGAGCGGCCTTGATCGCCTCGACGTCGACCTTGGCGTAATCGTCCGAGAGCTTGAATCGCTCGGCGTCGGCCTTGACCTTGGCGGCGTCGAACTGGTTGGCCTCATCGACGAGATCGTTCTTGACCACGTCCTCTGTTTTGAAGTCGCCGGTGATCTGCCCGATCGAGCGGCCGGTATCGAAGAAGAGGTTCCAGCTGTCGATGATGTGCATGCCCCACTTCTTGCGCTCGTCCCAGCGGCCGGCGAACACGTTGGCGAGCTGCATTTGGGACTCGGTCGCCACCGCCGGCGTCATTTGCGAGGAGAGCCCGGGGAACTGCTCCATGACGATCTGCGTCGCAGCGCGGGGGTTCTGGCGCCCGAACTCGAGGCCGGCCGCCCAGCCCTGGAGATAGCGGGCATAGACCTTGCGCTTGGCTTGGTCATCGAAATCGGCCTTGCGGATGATGAAGCTGTTGGCCGGGAGCTTGGAGAAGTTGCGCCCGAGGATGTAGTCGAAGTCGAGTCCCTGGCCCTTCCATTGGGCGCGGAGGCCTTCCCAGGAGAGCGCCGCATCCCCCTGCCCGGATTTGACCGCGGTGCCCCAAGTGGGCCAGCCGGCATCGACGTACTTGATTTTGGAGATATCGACCCCCGCGGCCTTGAGCATGGGATCGGCGATCGACTGCCACCCGGCGCTGCCGAGCACGACGGTCTTGCCCTCGAGACCCTTGATGTCCTTGGGCGCTTCGCCCTTACGGAAGGCGAAGTCGAACACGTCGGCGCCGCCCATCTCGAACACTGAGACGATCGGGATGCCCTGGGTGAGCCCCAGTGAGAACACCCCCGGCGAGGGATAGCCGACGTCCGCCTGGTTCTGGTCCACGAGCTTGACACAAGCGGTCGCATCCGAGGGTCCGGGCTCGAGCGTCGTCTCGATGTCACCGAAATAGCCATATTTCTTCGCGACCCAGTAGGGATAATCGTCGAGCACCTCGATCGTGCCGCGGGGCGATACCCAGCGGATTGTTTCCGCCGCCTGGGCCTTCCGTCCGAAGCCGCCGATCGCCGCGACCGATACACCGGCCGCGGTCAGCGTCAGCAGCCGTCGCCGGCCGATCCTCATCTCAGTCATCATGCTTCCTCTCCTCATTGGTTTTGTTGTCGAACTCACGCCTCCCAGCTCGCCCATTTCTTGCCGAGCCAGAAGAAGAACACATAGATCGAAATGCCGATGATCGCGAGAATGAGAATGATCGCGAAGAACTGCGGCATGCGGATGAGCGATGAATAATAAGTGAGCCGGTTGCCGAGCCCTTCGGCGCCTCCCACCATTTCGGCGCCAATCGTGGTCAGGAGGCCGAAAATCGACCCGACCATCAGGCCGACGATGATCATCGGCATCGCCATCGGGATGCGGATCTTGGTGAAGATCTGGAGCGTGTTGGCGCCGAACGAGCGCGCGAGCGCGATCTTGGCAAGATCGACGCGCCTGAACCCAGTCGCTGAATTGATCATCACCATCGGCCCCGAGGCGAGCGCCACCGCGATGATGCGGGGCTCGCTGCCGAACCCGAAGCGGAGGATGAGCAGCGGCACGAGCGCCAGCATCGGTGTCGTGACGAGTAGGAGTATGTAGGGCGTCACCACCTTCTCGATGAACGGGAATTGGGTGATGACCGCGGCAAGAACAAAGCCGATGGCGCCTCCGATTGCAAAACCGATGAGCAGCTCTTTCAACGTGATGACGAGATGCCACCAGTAGTTCGGAAACTCCGTCACGAGCGCCGTCGCGATCTGCGTCGGCCGCGGCAGCACATATTGCGGCACCTTGAAGCTATAGAGGAGGAATTCGGCTCCGCCGATGATGATTATGGCGATGAGCGCGATGACCAGGATTTCGAGCTTGGTGCGATGGCCGCCCATGCCGAGCGAGGAGGACATTCCTGAAAGCCCGACTTCCTGCGCCGCCTGCTTCCTGTTGAATTCGGGGATCGTGTCCCCGAGCACCTTGTCCAAAATTCTCTCCTCAGGTGATCGCGAGGCCGGCCGCCGGACCGCGGCCGTGCTCGATGCGGGACTTGATGGTGAGCACGCGTTCGATGAAGTCGGGCTGCGTCTGGATTTCGACCGGCCGCGGCCGTGGGATATCGATCTCGTAGATGGCCGCGATGCGTCCCGGCCGAGCCGACATGACCGCCACCCGGTCGGCGAGGAAGATCGCTTCGGTGATCGAGTGGGTGACGAAGGCGATGGTCTTGCCGGTCTCCATCCAGATTTCCTGGATGAGGAGGTTCATCTCATCGCGGGTGAAGGCGTCGAGGGCGCCGAAGGGCTCATCCATGAGGAGCACGGAGGGATCGACCGCGAGACTCCTCACGATCGAGGCGCGCTGCTGCATGCCGCCCGAGAGCTCGCAGGGATATTTCGAGTCGAACCCCTTGAGGTTCACGCGCTCGAGAAGTTTGGAAATTCGCGTTGCGTCGGGCCGCTTGTGCTTGATCTCGAACGGCAGCGCGATGTTCTCGAAGAGATTGCGCCACGGCAGGAGGTTGGCGTCCTGGAAGATCATCGCAATCTCAGGATGAGGGCGCGTGATGCGCTCGTTGCCAAGCCGGATTTCGCCCCCCGACAGGTCGTGAAGCCCCGCCATCGACCACAGCAGCGTCGATTTTCCGCAGCCGGACGGTCCGAGTATGCAGAGGAACTCGCCCTCGCGCACCTCGAGGGAGACGTTATCTAGGGCGTGAACGGAGCCGGTTCGGGTATGATAGTATTTGGTCGCCCTGTCGACGACCATTTTGGGCACTGTCGAAACGGCCGCGCGCGGCGTCTCCAGAACTCCAGTCGCGGCCATGTCCTCATGATCCTAACGGAAACGTTCCTTCCCCATCGATCTTATCTACAGAATGGTGCACCATGCAACCCGCGCCCGGGGCGGGAAAAGCGTCAGCCCGGTGAGTAAGCCGATCGAAGATTACGGCTTGATCGGCAATATGAACACGTCGGCACTCGTTGCCCGTGACGGTTCGATCGACTGGTTGTGCGTGCCGCGTTTCGACTCGGATGCGTGTTTTGCAGCGCTCCTTGGCGGTCCGGAGTACGGCCGCTGGCTCATCGCGCCTGAAGAAGACGTCAAGCGCATCACTCGGCGCTATCTGCCGGGCACCGCCATTCTCGAAACGACATTCGAGACCGCTCAAGGCACAGCCACGCTCACCGACTTCATGGCGTTCAGCAGCATTTCGACAATGGTCGAGCTGACGCGCATGGTTCATTGCGTTGCGGGCGAGGTTAAGATGGGTTTCGAGCTCATCCTCCGCTTCGGATATGGGCGCGCGGTGCCGTGGGTGCGGCGGCGCGACTACGGCTTGAGGGCGGTTGCCGGACCGGATGCGGTCGATATCGTAACACCGGTGGAGCTCAGGGGCGAGAACATGAAGACCGTTGCCGCATTCACTGTACGGCGCGGTCAGTCGATCCCGTTCACGTTTTCCTATCATCCCTCGACCAGCGAGCCGCGCTTCGTCGACGATCGTGAGGTGGTTCTCGAAAGCACCGCCCAGCGCTGGCGGGAATGGTCGAGCTGCTGCCGGCTGCCCGAGACCGCGCCCGAGCATTGGAGAGAGGCGGTCATCCGTTCGCTGATCACTCTCAAGGCGATGACTTTCGAGCCGACGGGCGCCATCATCGCCGCCCCCACGACGTCGCTTCCCGAAGATGTCGGGGGAGCGCGCAACTGGGATTACCGATTTTGCTGGATCAGGGATGCGACGCTCACGCTCTATGCGCTGCTCAACGCCGGATATTTCGACGAGGCCGGTGCCTTCCGCGACTGGCTTCTGCGCGCCGCTGCCGGCCATCCCGAGCAGATGCAGATCATGTACGGCGTCGCCGGCGAGCGCCGGCTCACCGAGATCGAGATTCCGTGGCTTCCGGGCTACGCCGAGAGCCGGCCCGTCCGGATTGGCAATGCCGCGCATGGACAGCTGCAGCTCGACGTCTATGGCGAACTCATGGACGCGCTCTATGCGGCGCGCCGCTCGAACCTCTCATGGGATGACGCGGCTTGGCGCGTCGAGCGCGTGCTCCTCAACAACCTGCATGATATCTGGAAGAAGCCCGACAGGGGCATCTGGGAAGTGAGGGGCGAACCTCGTCACTTCACATTCTCGAAGCTCATGGCCTGGGTGGCATTCGATCGTGGGATCAAGACCGTCGAGCAATTCAAGGCGGAAGGTCCGGTGGACCGGTGGCGCACGACGCGCGACGAAATCCGGGATGACATCCTGGCCCACGGCTACGATGCCGAGCGCAACACCTTCGTGCAGTTCTACGGCGGCACGGGCCTGGATGCGGCACTTCTACAGCTCGCCGCAGTAGGCTTCCTCTCTCCCAAGGACCCGCGCTTCCGCGGCACCGTCGAGGCGGTCGAAAAGGAGCTTCTCCAGGACGGCTTCGTCCTCAGATATCGCCGGACTGAGACTTCGGACGGGCTCGGCCGCACGGAAGGAACCTTCCTCGTCTGCAGTTTCTGGCTCGCTGATGCCTATTGCCTTCTCGGTCGCTACGACGACGCGGCTTCCCTGTTCGAGCGCCTCCTCGGTGTGCGAAACGACCTCGGCCTCCTGTCGGAAGAATACGATCCCTCATCGCGGCGCCTCATCGGCAACTTCCCCCAGGCCTTTTCCCATGTGGGCCTCGCAAACACCGCGCAAAATCTCCTTCAGGCCGCAGGGCCTTCGAAGCAACGCGCAAGCCATAACGAGCCGCCTAAGGCATGACTGTGTTCTGAAATTCGTTGTCGTTGGAGAGCCAATCCAGGATTCTGCGAGCGATCTGCTCGGCGCTGGGCTCGACCAACAGCATGTGGCCGCAATCGGGTGCCTCCCAGTAGGACGCGCGCGGCAGCCCTTCGGCGGTCAGTCTGGCGGTCGCGGGCGAAATGAGCCGGTCGTCGCTGCCGGAGACGCAGAGGACCGGGAATCGGATTCGATCGAGATCCACCGCGCTCGCCGCGTTCGAATCAAACATCCAGAAGAACAGCTCGAACAGCGCGCGTCCGGATTCCGGACCGAAGAGATCGAAGATAGAGCGTTGCATCTCCGGAGGAATGCGGTTGAGCGAGTTCGATTTCGCGACCTCGAAGTCGGGATGGATGGCCGTCGTCCAGAATGCGCCGAGGCTCATCAGCTGTCGCGCCGCCTCTCTCTCCCCATCGGTTGCAGGAAGGATGCCGGCCCGCGGCACGGGGCTCAGCAGCACGAGTGCGCGCGCGAGGCCTTGGGCCGCAAGCTGCTGGGCGAGGACCGCCCCCATCGAGTGGCCGAGCAGAACCGGCGGTGTATCCAATGACCGCAGGCGCTGTTCGAGCGCCACGCGGTAATCGCTCAGGCCGAGGCCCGAGAGCCGCGCTGTATCGTCCGGAGCGCCTGAATGGCCGGGAAGATCGACCGCTTCGCAGGTCCAGCCGTCGTGCTCGAACACTGGACGGAACCGATCAAAGCACCAGGCGCCCGCAAAGGCGCCATGCACCATGACGATATGCTTGCCGCCCATCGGCCGCCCTCAGGCGCGCATGCGCGCGCCTGTTGGATCATAAGGCGAATTCGGCAGCACCCGCGCCCTGCGCTCGACGCCGACGATGTGCACGTCGAGCTCGTCCCCCTCTTCCGCATGGTCGCGGTCGACGAGCGCCATCGCGAGCGACTTCCCGATCGAATGGCCGTATCCACCGGAGGTCACGTAGCCGACGCGTTTGCCATGCGCCCAGATCGGTTCGTACCCGGTCGCGTCGGCATCCTCTGCCTCGATCTCGAGCGTCACCAGGATCTGCTTCGAAGGCTCACCGTCCCGCTCGCCTTGGGCTTTCTCGCGGCCGATGAAGTCTGGCTTCTGCCAGTCGATCCACCGGTCCATCCTGGTCATCCCGGGCGTGTAGCCTTGCATGAACTCACGCGACCAGATGCCGAAACTCTTCTCGAGGCGCATCGAGTTCATGGCGTTGAACCCAAAATCGCCTGCGCCGAACGTCTCGCCCGCCTCCTTGAGCATGCGGTAGAGCGTGCGGTGCTCGAGGGCCGAGCAATTGATCTCGTAGCCGAGTTCGCCGACGACCGAGAGCCGCCCCACCTTGGCGCGGATCAGGCCGACGTCCATCTCGGCGCAGCCGAGGAAGGGTAGCGCAGCATTGGACAGATCGGCGGTAGTGAGCGTCTCCAGGAATTCACGCGATTTGGGACCCGCGATCGCGAACCCGACCGCGGCATCGGAGATGTCGCGAACGGAGACGCCCTCCTCGAGGTTGTCGAGGAACCAGCGCATATGCCATTGGCGCAGGTAATAGGAACCCATGATCCACCAGCTCCCGTCGCCCCAGTTGAACACGGTGAGATCACCCTTGAGGCGGCCGGAATGGCTGAGCATCGGTGCAAGCCTCGCCCTCCCTGGTTTGGGCAGCCGGCCAGCCACGATCCGGTCGAGCCATTTCTCCGCGTTGGGCCCAGTCACCTCGTATCGCGAGAAGCCGGTCGTATCGATGATGCCCACCGAATCGCGGGTACGCCGGCATTCCTCCGCAACGAATTCAAAAGCATTCGAGCGCTTGAGGGTCGGGATCTCCGTGAAGCCTTTCGGGGCAAAATAGATCGGCACTTCGAGCCCCCAGCTGACCCCCCAGCGGGCCCCGCTTTCCGTCATCAGATCGTAGGCGGGACAGGTCCTGAGCGGCCGGCCCGCCCAAAGCTGTTCGTTCGGATAGGTCATCACGAACCGGCGCGAGTAAAACTGACCGGTCATCTGACGGATGTAGTCGCGGTTCGATGCATAGGCGCCGTAACGGGCAACATCCATTCCGTAGATGTCCGCGACGGGTTCGCCGTTAATCATCCACTCGGCAAGCGACTTGCCCACCCCGCCGCCTTGAAGGAAGCCCGCCATGACGCCGCAGGCGAGCCAGTAACCGGGGATGCCGTGCACCGGCCCGACCAGGGGGTTGCCGTCGGGTGTGAAGGTGAAGGCACCGTTGACCCACCGCTTGATCCCCGCCCGCTCGAGGGCTGGATACCTCGAGAAACCGATCGCGAGCTCGTTCTCAATGCGGTCGAGATCGGGCGCGATGAGATCGAAACCATAGTCCCACGGCGCACCGTCCATGTTCCAGTGCTTGTGGTTGATCTCGTAGATGCCGACGAGCATCCCCTTCTGGTCCTGGCGCGCATAGGTGAAACCGTCGAGGTCGACCATCATCGGCACTTCGAAGTCGAGCGCCTCGATCTCGGGCACGCTCTCGGTTACGAGGTAATGGTGCTCGAGCGGCGAGACGGGCAGGTCGAGACCCACCATCCGGCCCACCTGCTTCGCCCACAGGCCCGCGGCATTGACGACGTGCTCGGCCGAGATGGTGCCCTTCTCGGTGACGACCTCCCAGCCGCCGCCTCTCCGCTTCAGCTCGAGGACGCGGTTGTGCTCGATGACCTCGGCGCCGCGCATCCGGGCGCCCTTGGCATAGGCCTGGACCACCCCCGTCGTGTCGATATAGCCCTCCCGGTCGGCCCACATGCCGCCATGGATGCCCTCGGTCGTGATGATCGGGCAGGCGGCCTTGATCTCCTCAGGCGTCATGAGCCTGACGTCCTCGATGCCCATCGTCTGGAAGACGCGGTAGGCGGCCTGGAGCCACTCCCAGCGATCCGGCGTGCAGGCGAAGGTGATGCCCCCCGTCATGTGCAGCCCTGTCGCCTGCCCCGTCTCGCGCTCGAGCTGCGAGAGGATATCGATCGTGTAGGCCTGGAGCGAGGCGATGTTGGGATCGGCGTTGAGTGCGTGGTAGCCGCCGGCCGCGTGCCAGGATGAGCCCGCGGTCAGCACGCTTCGCTCGAGGATGACGACGTCCAACCAGCCGAACTTGGTGAGGTGATAAGCGACCGAGGCGCCGACCACGCCGCCGCCGACGATCGCCACACGGTAATGCGATTTCATCTCGTCCTCCCTCGCATGCGGCTCCTGCTTATCACATCTCGCCGCGGGGTTTTCGCAACCCAATCGCGACCGATTGGAGATCAACGACGGCGTAGCATTCAATCGAGGGTCATTCGAGCAAAGCTTCGGCCCGAGGGTCCGGAATCGAATGTCCCGATTGGGAATTCGAGAGAAGGCGCTAGACGCGGGAGGACGGCGCCGAGATGAGCAAGGCTAGTAGGATTGTTGATTAGGGTGGCCGCGCAGCGCGGGGCTTCGCGAGCCCCACATTGCGGGCGATGGTGCCGAGGCGGCGCCTTGCCTCAGAGCTACTTGTTGGCGTCCACGATGACCGGATGGAAAGTGAAAACGTCCGATGAATCCGGGTCGACCGAAACGCGAATCCAATGCACGTTGGGACTCCCGAAGGTCTCCACCCGCGTGAAGTTCGCCAGCATGTGGGTCGCGTCAGTCAGCGGCTTATCGATCTTGAAGAAGTGGGTATCGCCATGGACGAGCACCACTTGTCCGGGATATGCTTTTGTATCCTCCGTGAGGGCGGCCAAGAAGGCGGCGTAACCGTCGCGGTCCGGCGTCCGGCTTTCATTCACGTCCTCGGTCTCGGGAAGGTCGAAGCCGGGGTCACCCTGAATGACGATCATTATCCCTTTCGCTTGTGCGGTCTTCGCCGCTTCGAAGGACTTTCGCATCCAGTCGATATTGGCGGCGTCGCGCTCCTCATATTCCTTGTTGTCGGCGTCGCACTGAGCTTGGGTTCGAGCGCTCTTGCCGGTGCATGATTTCTCGCCGTTCACCTTGTTGTTGTTGCTGCCGGGAACATTGAGTCCCACGAACATCACAGGGCCGTGCGTGAATCGTACATTTTCCACGAACTTCGTGCCGGGCTCACCCTGATGCTCGACCGCCATGGTTTCCATCCCGAAAGTCTCGGCCTTTGTGAACATCACCTTGCGGAGATGATCCAGCCGCTCGAGATTATCGTAGCCGCCGTTATTGGTGCGATGGCAATCCGTCCACTCGTTGTCGCCGGGAATGTAGACCGCAGGCTTCTTGAGCTTGTCGAACATGGCGATCGCCGCGGTGTAGATATCGTCGGTGCATTTGGAGCTGCCGTCCTTGATATCGCCGTCATAGATCGAGAAGGCGATGTCGGAGTCGTTCATGCTGGCGATGAGGGCCGGTATCTTGGCCTCGTCCTTGGCCCTGGCATAGGGCATATCGCCCCAGAGCCCGAACGAGAAGCCGGACTCCGCGCCGAACGATGAGGAAGCTGCGCCCGCGCCCAGCGCAACTGCGGCCACAAGCAACTGAGTCCCGGCAAGTCTTAGAACTGCTCTCGCAATCATGTATTTTTCCTGAGTTGAACAAGTTCAGCGGCGGAACGACTATTCCGGGGTGATGACGGTGTTGTAACAGTCAACCCTGCAACTCGACTCGGGCGGCGCAAGTCGATGGGCGCCCCCGGAGTTCACCACCCCGGGGGCTTGACTCCCCCACACCTTCTCAGGAGCGCTCTGCGGAGATGCTCCCAGCCGCTAGGCGGCGCATCTGCTGCATAAGGTCCACTGCCCTATTCAACAGACCCGAGGCATTGCGCGATGCAACGGCGCTCGGCGACGAGGTGACACTCCGGTTGAGAATCGCCTTCATTTGAGAGGCGAGCGAGGTGCGAGGACGCCTGGAGGAATTAGATCATGACCTCCCGCAGGATCGCCTCATAGTCCGCAGCGGTGGCGGGCTTCGGGTTCGTCGCGTGGCTGTGATCCTGCAGTGCCTTGGAAACGACATCGGGGATCACCGTCTCGGCCACCCCCAAGCTCGCGAGACCCGCTGGGATGCCGAGCCGCTCGTTGAGCGATGTCATGGCATCGGGCAGCGCGTCAGCCGATCCGAGCCCGAGGACCTGTGCCAGCCGGCCAAGCTTGGTGCCGGCATGCGATGCATTGAAGCGGAGCACCGGCGGCAGGAGAATGGCGTTGAGCGTCCCATGGTGGAGGACGGGCTGCTTCAAGCTTCCGAGCGCGTGACTCAATGCATGAACGGCGCCGAGGCCCTTCTGGAACGTCAGGCCGCCCTCGAGCGCGCCCATCATCATTTCGGTACGGGCGGCAATGTCCTTCCCGTTGTCGACGGCGCGGTCGATAGTGCACCAGATGCGAAAGGCACCATCGAGGGCGATCGCCTCCGCCGGTGGATTGACGCGCGGCGACAGGAACGTCTCGACGCAGTGCGAGAGGGCATCGAGACCGGTCGCGGCGGTGAGGCGCGGCGGCATACCGAGTGTCAGCTCGGGATCGCAAATTGCGAGCTTGGGGATGAGATTCTGGCTGATGATGCCGAGCTTTTCACCTTCATCGAGCGTGATGAGACTCGCCCGTCCCACTTCCGAGCCGGTGCCCGCCGTCGTCGGAATGGCGATCACCGGCGCGACCGCGGGCGTGATCCTTGGGATGCCCCCACGGATCGCGGCATAGGAGGCGAGCGTTCCCGGATGGGTCGCGAGCAGCGCCACCGCCTTCGCAAGGTCGATCGGCGAGCCGCCGCCCACCGCCACCAATCCGTCGCACCCTTCCTGCCGGTACACGGCGAGAGCACGACCGACGGCCGCTTCGGTCGGATTGGTTTCCACTTCGAGGAAAACAGGCGACCCTCTCGGGCACAGTTCGACCGCTCGCTCGACAATTCCGAGCGCTGCGACCCCGCGATCGCTCACGATGAGTGGTCGCGATAGCTTCAGATTTGCTAAGCCTTCCGGGAGTTTCGCAAGCGCGCCCGCGCCGAACTCGATCGTGGTCAGATAAGAGATCATGCTGACGCTCATTGCGCTGGCGAGGGACTTACTCGATGGTGATCGACTTCGGATCCCACGCGGGCTTGGGATAGCGCGGGTCCATCTCCTCGAGGGTGGCGCGTACGATGCGGGCGATCGCGGCGTTCCGGACCCAGTTCCTGTCTGAGGGGATGACGTACCACGGTGCACAAGGTGTCGAGCACCTGTTCACGGCGGTCTCGTAAGCGGCCATGAACTCGCCCCACAGCTCGCGGTCCTCGAGATCGCCCGGATTGAACTTCCACTGCTTCTTCGGATCTTCCACGCGCTCTCGCAGACGCTCCGCCTGCTCCTCCTTCGAGATATGAAGCATGAACTTCAGGATGCGCGTTCCGTTATCGGTGAGGTGCTTCTCGAACAGGTTGATCTCCTCGTATCGCCGTTCGATCTCCGCCTCAGGCGCAAGCTTCTTCACCTTCACGATGAGCACGTCCTCATACTGCGAGCGATTGAATATCCCGATGAACCCCCTCGGAGGAGCAGCGGCATGGATGCGCCACAGGAAGTCATGGGCACGTTCTTCAGCCGAGGGCGACTTGAAAGACGTCATCACGACGCCGATCGGGCTCACCTCTCCAAAAACGGTCTTGATCGTGCCGTCCTTGCCGCTGCAGTCCATTCCCTGGAGCACCACAAGCAAGGCGCGCGTGCCCTCGGCATAGAGCCGATCTTGCAGGTCGTCGATGACCTTGGCGTCCTCGAGGAGCTGCGTCTTGGCGTGATGCTTGTCGTTGACCGGACCTATGGCACGCGGATCGATGGTGGCAAGCGAGATCTTCTCCCCCGGCGCGGCGAGGAATATCGGACGGTAGTCAGCTCCGCTCTCCATCACGCGACAGTGATAGAGGGCTCTCTCGATTGCAAGGGCGCTACGGCCCGATGTTCGTGCCGTCGGTGTAATCGGAGTTGTCAGCGTTCTCGATCCCCCGCTCGGTGGGCTCGGTGATCGGAACGGGCCGATCCTTCCGGTTTTGGTCCGTCTTGTGTTTCTCTTCCGGCTTTTCGGGTTTTCTGGTTCGCTCGGCGGCCATCTGATTTCTCCTTTCCCGGGCCTAACCGGGCTCGGCGGAGCGAGGTTCCCTGCCGGAACGAAATACGCGACTACGGCGTTCAGATCACGCGGAGGGTTGATTGTTTTTTCTTGCACTTGCAACGGATTACGACGGGACCATCGCCACCGAAGGCGCTGTCGAACCGGAGACCTGCGCAGCGCTCGAAGCACTCAAAGGGACGGGGCGAAGGCTCATTCTGGTCACCGGGCGTGAGCTGCCGGAACTCATCGACGTCTTCCCGCCCATCGAGCTCTTCGACATCGTGGTGGCCGAGAACGGGGCCCTCCTCTACTACCCGCGAACCAAGGAGGAGCGCGTCATCGCTCCCCCGCCTTCCGACAAATTCATCGCGCGGCTCGCATTGAAGAACGTGACGCCGGTTTCGGTCGGGCGCTCGATCGTCGCCACCTGGGAGCCGCACCAGACGGCGGTGCTCGAAGCCATCCACGAACTCGGCCTCGAGCTTCAGATCATCTTCAACAAGGGAGCGGTGATGGTGCTCCCGGCCGGCGTCAACAAGGCGACCGGGCTCTCCGCCGCCCTCGAGGAGCTGCATATCTCCCGCCACAACGTCGTAGGGGTCGGGGACGCCGAGAACGATCACGCCTTCCTGCGGGCCTGCGGCTGCTCGGCAGCGGTCGCGAACGCGCTGCCGATGGTGAAGGACACGGCCGACATCAGGCTCAAGGGCGCAAGGGGTTCGGGCGTAGCCGAGCTCATTCGGATGGTGATGGAGCGGGACATTGCCGTCGTGGCCCCTGGGCGCCACGGCCTGTTGATCGGAACCGAGACGGATGGCACGGAGATCCATCTCGGGCCGGCCTCGGGCAGCGTTTTCATCGCAGCCGGGTCCGGCACTGCCGATCTCGTGGCGGGCCTGATGAGACAGATGACCGAGCGCGAGTTCCACTTCTGCATGCTCGATCCGGAAGGGCGGTACGCTGAACTCGACAAGGCGGTATCGGTCGGCGATGCGGGGGCGCCGCCTCAAACGAATGAGATCGACAAGCTTGTCGTGCAAGGCGTGAACGTCGTCGTCAACATGCGCGCACTCGATACCAAGGAACGGCCGGCCTTCGTCGCAAACCTCTTGTCCGAACTTCAGAGGAGGAGAGCGGAGACGGGACGGCCGCACTGGATTCTGATCGACGATGCGCGCGAGCTTCTGCCCGCCGGGGTACCGAGAGCCGTTTCGATCATGGCCTTGAACTCCGCCCCGGAAGGCATGCGCGGAACGTTCGAGGCCGTCTTGGCGGCAGGCAGCGCCGCACCCCAAACGATTGCAAGCTTCGCGAAATCAGCCGGTCTCCCGATGAATGGACCCCTGCCCTCTCCGACTTCGGAGGAGCTTATCTTCTGGGATCCGGGCAGCGGGCCGCGCCTCGTCAGGGCCGCCGAGCTTTTGGCTGGAAATGATCTCGGCCGATCCGGGCTTTCGCCGCATGAACCGAAACTTGGGGCGGCGCCGGCCAGCATCTAGCTGACCGGCGACGTCCGTTACTGCTTGCGCGAGCGGCTGCGGCCGGACGATCCGCTCCGTGACGATCGGCTCGCCGAGCGGCCCGAAGACCGAGAACTCTCGTCACTGGAATTATTCTGCGAGCGCGATGAGCGGCCGCCGCTCGACATGCCGAGCCCCTGCATACTGCTGTCGATCATGTCCCGGGGCAGGAGCGCGCCGATGATGACGCCAAGCCCGAGCCCGACGGCACCCAAGACGAGCGGGTTCGCATCGCTGATGCTCGGAAGCGAGGGCGACGGCAGATGCAGGTTCTTGGCGAGCCGCGGAAGGGCGCCGGTCGTCTCTTCCGCCCATTCTCCGGCGTCGTTCATCATCCGCTTGGCGCGACGGTTGAGAGCCGACATCCCGGTATCTTCCCCACTCATCGTGGAGCCGGAGGTTCGGCCGGATCGGCTCTGACTCGTTTCCGAGCCGCGCTTGCCGCTCGCTCCGAAGTTTCCCCGCTTCGCATCCCTGCTCTGGCGGCCGGTCTTCATCGTATCTGTCACGCCTGAAGTCTGGTTCGTGTTGGTGTCGTCAGGTGCCATGGGAATATCCTCTGTTTCATGACGCTGATGTTAGGCGATTCCGATCGGGCGCCACGCTCGCGTGGCGACCCTCGAGAATCGTCCGTTGCTTCCTCACCCGAATGACTTCGACCGCAATGGCGCCAATGCACAGCGCGAGAACCGCCGCCAGCATCGGATTGCGGCGCAAAGCCTCCGCGACCTCGCGCGAGGTCGGCGCGCCCACCTTGGCGATCGCAGTGTTGATCAGGCTCCGAGGCTTCGTCTTCTCCTCGAGCCTTTTGATCGTGTTCTCGAAACGGGAGCGTTTGGTCTCCGCGTCTGCTTCGAGCATGGCAAGCTTGCTCAACGCAGGTCCCTCTCCCGGCCATGGTCCAGGGGACCAAGCGCCCGCTCGAGTCTGGGCGGCACGAGCTTCGCGCGGAGGAACTTGGCCCGGCCGTAAAGGAAGGCCGCAAGCGCGGCGATGAGCATTCCGAAGGCTACTACCGCGGCAGCGGCCGCAGGCCCGAGATAAGGGCTAAGCAACAGGATAAGGGCAAAGCCGAGATAGACGAGCCCGAGCACCACGAACACGGCGGCAAGGACCCAAGCAATGGCGGCGGAGGCATAGCCTCCGGCCGCCTTCGCCATCTGGGCTCGGGCGAGAGCGATCTCGGACTTGATCCACTCTCGCGCTTCCTCAATCGCCTCACGGATCAGGCCCGGGATGCTTTCGGTGTCCCGCGGACTCTCCATGATGAGTTCGGAGTGGCTCATCAGTGCATTCGTCTGGCTGCGCCGCCCCGGCCGCCCCGCCTGCGTTGCCTTCCCTCTGCGCCCGACTGCGTCATCCGCCAGTTTCGCATCACCTGGGTGATGACGATCCCGGCGGCGATCGCGAGCGCCGCCGTCATCATCGGCTGACGTTTGGCGTAGTCGATCGCGTCATCGAGTATGTCCGGGATATCGGTGCGCTCGATATAGTCACCGAGCTCGTCGAGACCCGCGGCGGCTGAATCGGCGTATTCACGCAGCTGCGGAATATCGTCGAGGTCCTCGCCGAACGTACGCGTAGCTTCGGCGACCGCATGGATCTTCTCCGATCCGAGATGCTTGGTGGAACCGGCGACTCCCGAAACGAGCGACAGCATGTCACGAAGCACTGTATTGCCGAAATGGCGGCGCTCGAATTCGCGCTCGCTGTTCATACGGCCTGCAGACGCTGGCATGTCGATCTCCCTTCAATTGCAGTTCGGCTAGCGATAATTAAGCGCGCCGTGGGGAAATCGTTCCTCTAGGTCGGGTAGGGGTGAGCGCTGATGCAAAAGATCAGGGTCGGAATCGGCGGATGGACGTTCGAACCCTGGCGCGGGGTGTTCTATCCCAAGGGATTGCCGCATGCGCGCGAGCTCGAATTCGCGAGCCGGCAAGTTAATGCCATCGAGGTCAACGGGACCTTCTACCGCACGCAGAGGCCGCAAGACTTCCGCAAGTGGGCATCCGAAACACCGGATGATTTCATGTTCTCGCTCAAGGCCCCGCGCTATGCCGTCAATCGGCGCGTGCTGGCCGAAGCGAAGCCGTCGATCGACCGATTTCTCGAAAGCGGCATCACTGAGCTCGGGCATAAGCTCGGGCCGATCTTGTGGCAATTCGCGCCGACCAAGGCATTCGACGAGAACGATTTCGCTCAGTTCCTGGACCTCCTGCCCCGCGCATTCGACGGGCGGCCGCTTCGGCATGTCGTGGAGGTCCGGCACCCAAGTTTCGTGACCCCCGCGTTCGTCGCGCTTGCCCGCAAGGCGGGCGTTGCCGTCGTACTCGCCGACCATGACGACTATCCGCTTATCTCGGACGCGACCGGCGATTTCATCTATGCGCGGCTGCAGCGCGCAATCGAAGACGAGCCGACCGGCTATGGAGCCCACGATCTCGCCAAGTGGTCGCAGCGCGCGAAGACGTGGGCGGAAGCCGGAGAACCAAGCGACATGGCGCCGCTCGCTGGGCCATCACCTATCGCGGATGGCCGCGATGTGTTCATATTCATGATTAACGGCGCAAAAGTAAGGGCGCCTGGGGCCGCCGTCGCGCTGCTCGAGCGCCTGAAGCCCGCCTGATCTGGACTTCGCGCGCGCCGCATGCCTATGCTCGATTGAGGGCGCGGAATTCATGAAAATAGCAGCCTACAAGGTCGGCGAGTGGTCTTATGTCGGCCGCGTCGATGTTGAACGCTCAGTGATCGAGCCGCTGGACGTAAGCTCAACCGATGCCGAACGCGGCATCCTGTGCATCATCGAAAGGATGCTCGCCGGGCCCAAATTGCCTCCCCTCGGCCAGCCCGTTCCTCTCGCGGACGTGCGTCTCAGGGCGCCGATCCCACGGCCGGCTCGCAACCTGTTTTGCGTCGGTAAGAATTATCGCGAGCACGCCCGGGAATTCGTCAAATCCGGCTACGATACGAGCGCCGGAGCAGGGACCATTCCCGATCACCCCATCGTCTTTTCGAAGCTGCCCCAGACCGTTATTGCGAACGGCGATCCAATCTTGATCGACCGCACCGTCTCACAGAACATCGACTATGAAGCCGAGCTTGCGGTCATCATCGGCAAGGGCGGGCGCAACATCGCGAAGAGCCGGGCGATGGACCATATCTGGGGGTACACGATCGTTAACGATGTCACCGCGCGCGATCTCCAGAACCGGCACAAGCAGTGGCTGATCGGCAAATCGCAGGACACCTTTTGCCCAATGGGCCCCTGGGCCGTAACGGCCGACGAGCTCGATCTTGGCGATACCAAGGTTATGTCCGAGATCAACGGCGAAGTGCGCCAGAACGGCAATACCGCTGATCTCATCTTCGATGTGCCGACGCTCATCGCGACGATTTCCAACGGCATAACTCTGATTCCCGGCGATGTCATCGCGACGGCACACCGGCCGGTGTCGGCATCGGCTACAACCCGCCGAAGTTTCTCAAGCCGGGGGATACCGTTCGCATCGAGGTTCCCGGCATCGGTGTGCTCGAAAACCCGGTCAAAGCAGCTGCTGCGTGAGCGCGCAAACCATCGAGCGGATGGAAGTCGAGGTCGACGGGGCAGGCACCGCCGTCATCCTCGTTCACGGGCTCGGCGGCTCGTCTAACACGTTCTGCCCGCAAATGGCCGTGCTCGGACAACAACGGGCGATCAGGCCCGATCTTCCGGGCTCCGGGCGGTCGCGCCTGGGAGCTGAGAAACTGTCAATCGAGCTCTTCGCCGACCGTATCGTGGCGCTTGCGCGAGTTCTGAACGTGGGTCGGGCGATTCTCGTCGGCCATTCGATGGGAACCATCGTCTGCCAGCATATTGCCGCCCAATCCGCGCAGCTCGCCGCCGGTCTCGTGCTGTTCGGCCCCATTCTCGAGCCCCCGTCGGCGGCGCGCGATGCGTTCCGTGAACGGGCGAAACGGGCGCGCACGGAAGGCATGCAGGGCATAGCGGATGCGATCGTCAGCTCCAGTCTCTCGTCTGAAACGCGGCAGAGGCGGCTTGCCGCGGTCGCCTTCGTACGCGAGAGCCTGATGCGGCAGGATCCTGAAGGCTATGCGTCGACCTGCGAGGCGCTCGCCGAGGCGCGGGCCGTCGATCCCGGGCGGATCGCCTGTCCGGTGCTCCTGGTGACCGGCGAGGAAGACCCAGTCGCCCCGCCCTCGGCCGTTAACATGATGCGCGAGCGTTTCCGCCGGGCCAGTGCTACAGTGCTCGGGAAATGCGGGCATTGGACAACCGTCGAAAAGCCCGAGGAATGCAACGCGAGCCTCTTTCCAGCACATTGGGATCCTAAGCTTAGAATTCCACGTGGACAAGTTGTCGCG
>JADMIO011281643.1_pt1 | contig 58742 bp, 53 predicted proteins | sample 8958161 | NCBI WGS metagenome assembly JADMIO01 (sample SAMN16585339, study PRJNA669376) | soil metagenome | isolation source: Crop rotation soil | place: USA: Cullars Rotation, Alabama | collected 2011
CGCGACAACTTGTCCACGTGGAATTCTAAGCTTAGGATCCCAATGTGCTGGAAAGACTAAAATCACATCCTCGGGTTGCACGAGGTGCATGATGGCAACGAGCGCCATCGAAAAATCTGTGAACGCGGCGGCGTCGCGCGCGCCCGCGGCCCGGGCGGAATCGGCGGTCCAAATGGCATGGCGGCCGATGGCGACGACGTGATCGAGTTGAAGTTCGCCGGCGAGTGCGCCGATTTCGCGATGGGCGGCGGCGGAGGTTTCGCCGAGTTCGGCCATGTCGCCGAGAATTGCGATGCGGCGTCCCGTGCAGGGGAATTCCGCGAGCGTGCGCAGGGCAGCGGTGGTGGAATCGGCGTTCGCGTTGTAGGCATCGTTCAAGATGACGGCGCCGGCGATGCGCTCGATTTGCATGCGCATTTTCGCGGGGCGGCATTTGGAGAGGCCGCGCTGGATCGCAGCGCGGCCTAACTCCAGGTTCTTCCCGACCACAATTGCCAGGGCAGCGTTGCATGCTTGGTGACGCCCCAGCAAAGAGACTGTCCACTCGCCGGACCAATCGGCGTCCGGCGCGGTGAGACGAAATCGTGTGCCGCTTTCATCGCTCGAGAGAGACTCAACGCGCCATTGATTTTGCGCGGTGGTTCCCACGGTGATGACGCGGCATTTCGCGCGCGCGATGATTGATTTCACCTCCGGCGAATCGCCGTTGATGATCAAAGCGCCGTCGCTTTCGAGCAATTCGGCCAGTGTTCCCTCCTCCTCAGCAACACCGGCCAAATCGCCGAAAAATTCCAAATGTTCGCGGCCAATCGAAGTGATGACACCGATTTTCGGGCGCACCATGCGAATGAGCGGCGCAAGTTCGCCGGGGTGATTCGTGCCGATTTCCAGAACGGCCGCGCGATGTTTTTCTTCGATGCGCAGCAATGTTTGCGGGACGCCGATTTCGTTATTGAAACTCGCTTCGGAAGCGATGGCGTCCATCGATTCGCGCAGGACGGAAAAGATGGTGTCTTTGACGCTGGTTTTGCCGTTGGAGCCGGCGACGGCGATGACGATGGGGGAAAAATCTTCGCGATAGCGGGCGCCGAATTTTCCGAGGGCTTCGCGAGTGTCGGTCACGACGACCAGCGGTAAGTTTTTTGGGAGGTCCGCGAGTTTGGAATGAGAGACGACGGCGGCGACAGCGCCGGCTTCGATTGCGTCGGCGGCGAAATCGTGTCCGTCGAAGCGGTCACCGGCGAGCGCCCAGAAGAGCGAGCCTTTCAACATTTGGCGCGAGTCGGGGCTCACCATTGTGAAAACGGTGTCCTGGCGGCAGTTCATCAACTGGCCGCCGCAGGCTTGCGCTAAAAATTGGAGGGTGCGTGGTTCCATTTATTTTAAACGTGCGCGTGCGCCGGTTCGTGAATCGGTTCGAGAACCTCGGCATGCGTGGGAACGCGATGCGCTTTCGCAAGGCCGGTCCCGTGCAGTTCCAACGCGGCGCGCGCGTAATCGCGGTCGTCGAACGGGACGATCGTGTCGGCAAATTCCTGGTGGCGAACATCGCCCTTGCCGGCGATCAAGACCGCGTCACCGGGCGTCGCCATTTGGATAATTTCTTCGATGGCTTGGGCGCGATCCAATTCGATGTGGTGCGTGCTTTCGCCGCGTCCGAAGAAGCCGCGTTCGAGTTCTTCGGCGATGTCCATCGCGCCTTCGCGGCCCGGATTGTCCGTGGTGATTACGGTGTAATTGGCCAGGGACGCGGCGAGCGAACCGAGGCGTCGGCGCGCTTCCAAACTTTCGCCGCCTTGCGAACCGAAAACCAAGAGCACGCTGCCGCGGGTGATTTCGCGCAATGATTCGAGCGCGCGGCGCAGTTCGAGTTCGGTGCGCGAACCGTCCACATAGACGGGAATGTCGTTGTTGCCGACGAATTCCATGGCGCCGGGCAACGTTTTGATTTTCTGCGCGCGGAAACGCACGAGTTGCAACGGCACGCGACAGGCAACGGCGCCGGCGGCGGCGGCTAATAAATTGAAAGCATTTTGGCGGCCGGTGAATTGGGTGCGGCAACGAATTTCCGTCGCGCCAGCGGCGATGAGCATTCCCATGGAGCTGTGAGCGAATTCGAGTTCTGAGCCGCGCACGTCGGCGGTGGTGTTAAAACCGAAGGAAATCGATTCGCGGCAGGCGCCGGATTCCCAGAGCGCTTTGGCGGCCGGATCGTCCACATCGAAGGCGCCGGTGAAACGTTTGGGGCCGTTGGAAAGCGTGCGGCAGAAATTCCACATCGATTGCTTGCGTTCGCCGAGCGCGCCGAAGATCACCACGTCAAACGCGATGTCATTCACGCGATTTGTGTCAATCGCATCTGGGGAGAGTTCGATGATGCAGGCGTTGCAGTTGGCGCGGACCATTTGGCCCATCAGTTCCTGATAGTCGAGGCTTTCGGCTCCTTTGCGGAGCGGCGGGAGTCGGCGGTCGCCGATTTCGCAGTCGGCGGAGCCAATCAAACCGCACTTCAATCCGGAGGCTTCGACAAAAGATTTCAGCAACATGGCGGGCGCGGAAGTTCCGAAGGCGCCGACGATGCCGATGACTTTCAAGCGGCGATCGGGTTGGCCGAAAAATAATTCGGCCACGCGCGGCAACGTGGCGCGCAGATCGGCAACTTGGAGGCGGGTGGCGCGGAGGCTGACGACTTCGCGGCCCTGGCACATGACGGCGGAGGCGCCGCGTTCGATGGCCATGTCCACCGCGGATTGCGTGTCGCGGCCGGCGGTGGGGAGCGCCAGAAATAAATCGCCGGGGGCAACGCGCCGGCAATCCCAGGCCACGCCGGTGACTTCGCGGTCGAGCGGGCCGTCGCCGCGTTGGGGTTGGATCAAGCTGCAAAATTCGAGCAATCGCATACGTTACCTCTCGTTGTTCATCGCAATTTCCTTCGGCGTTTTTTCCACGGGGATCGCCAGGTATTGAGCCGAACGTTCCGCGATGTTTTTGAAGACGGGCACAGCGGTTTCCGCGCCGTAGTAGCCGCCACGTCTGGGTTCATCGAACACCACCGAAATACAAAGCTCCGGGTTGTCGGCCGGAAAAAATCCAATGAAACTCGCGAAGTATTTTCCTTTCGCGTAAACGCCATGCACGGGCTTTTGCGCCGTGCCGGTTTTGCCGGCGACGGTGTAATAGGGAAGCGCGGCTTTAAGGCCGGTGCCGTTGGTTGAAACGACGGCCTTCAAGGCCTTCACCATTTCGCGCGCGGTTTCACGGCTGATCACTTGTCGGACGGCGGTCGGTTCGTTGCGCACGACGACGTGGCCCTCGCGATCGACGAGGCGCGACAAAATCATCGGCTTCATCAACAGGCCGTCGTTGGCGATGGCGCTCATGGCCATCAGCATTTGCAACGGCGTGGTGGCGACGGATTGGCCCATGGGAATGCGCGTGATCATGAGGCCGTCCCACTTTTTGGGAGGTTTCACGATTCCATAAGCCTCCGCGGGCAAAGTGATTCCGGTGCGCGAACCGAAGCCAAAATTGGTCACGTAGTTGTAAAGGCGCTCCTGCCCGAGCTTGAGTCCAATCTTGGCCGCGCCGATGTTCGAGCTTTTGCTGACGATTCGTTCGACGCTTAAGGAGGGCGCGGGATGATCGTCGCGCAAGGCCCGTCCGCAGTACCAGAATGTCCCGTCGTCGGTGTCGAATACCGTTTGCAAATTCACCATGCGCTCATTCAAAGCGGCCGCGACCGGAACGATTTTGAAGGTCGAACCCGGTTCAGACATGTCTGCGATAAAATGATTTCGGCGTTGTTCGGGAGTGGCGTCGCCGGGTTGGTTTGGATCAAATGTCGGGACGCTGGCCATCGCCAAAATTTCTCCGGTCTTCGGACGAATCACGGCGCCGGAAACGCTGACGGGATTGTGATTCGTGAAGGCGGTGAATAGTGCGCTTTCGAGAATGTGTTGCACGCCGGCGTCGATGGTCAGATACGCGTCGAGGCCTTCGCGGGCTTCGACGTTTTGATCGCGGCGGGCGACGACTTCGCGGCGGGCGCTGTCGGTTTCGGTTTGCACCCAGCCGTTCACGCCGTTCAAAACGGAGTTGAGCATCAGCTCCATGCCGTCCACGCCTTGCGTGACGAGCGCGGGGCCGTTGGGCGTTTCTTCGAGCGACATGCCGGCGAAACCGATGATGTGCGCGGCGAGGGACCGATTCGGATAGACGCGTTGCTCGTCGGCTTCGGTCATGAGCGAGCGCAAACGGACCCGCGTGAAATTATCCTGGATGCGTTTGTTGAGGGATTTTTCGTTCGGGACGAACTGGAGATTCGCCATCGTGTTGGTGATTTCCTGCCAGCGCGCGACTTCGACTTTTCGCTTTAAAACGACGTATTTGTCTTCGATGATTTTGCCCGCTTTGTTCGTGATCGAGCGCGGCTGGAGTTTTTCAGCGAGTTCGGCGACCGACATTTCGAGCAATGGGGACAGGGCTTTGGCGACTTCGAGGTAATTGGTTCCGATGACGGAAGGGTCAGCGCAAACGGTTTTGACGGGCTTGCTGGTGGCGAGGAGTGTTCCCCGCGCGTCTCGAATGTCGCCGCGGCGGGAGGCTTTTACGTAAGTGCGCTCGAAGAAGCGGCGGGCTTTGCCGGCGAGTTCTTCATGGCGGTTGACTTGCAGATACACCAATTGCGCGACGAGGGCGCCGAAGCCCACGAAGAGCAGGAATCCGCCGATCAACAGCCAGCGACGATGGTGACGCGCCACTTCCATCAGTTCGGTTCCTCCTGCGTGGCGGCGGCGCGTTGCGCGACCAATTTTTCCTCGGCGGCCGGCGAGATGGGCTCATCGAGGCGGACGATTTGATCCAGTTGCGGCGGTTTGATATCGAGTTTCATCCGCTTGACGCGCGCGTCCAAATCAGCCGGCGAACACATCATCGCGTAAGCGCGCACCAATTCGGCGCGTTTGCGCTTAATATCATCGAGACGCGCTTCGTGATGTTTGATTTGCGTGCCCAATTCCTGGATCTGGCTTTTGTTCCAGAGATAGCCGCTGCCGGCCGCGACGCCGAAAAGGCACAGGCCGCCGATAAACATCAGCCAGCTTGTCGGGACTCCCGACCAGGCGAGCGCTCGTTTTTCTTTGCGGGCCATAAAATCAATTCAGCTTTTCGATCACCCGCAACTGCGCGCTGCGCGCCCGCGGGTTGGCTTTCAATTCGGCGTCGCTCGGCAAAATGGCTTTTCCTTTTGGCCATTTCGCGACAGGCGTTTTCGGCACGCGCAATTCCGGCACATCGACTTCGCCGGGAACTTCGTAATCGCGCGCCAAATTGCGGCCGAAATCTTTGACCATGCGGTCTTCGAGAGAATGGAACGTGATGACGGCCAAAACGCCGCCGGGCTTGAGCGCGCTCCAGCACGCTTCGAGGCCGGCCGCCAATTTTGGCAGCTCGTCATTCACTTCCATTCTCAACGCCATAAAAATCTTTGTGGCGGGATGGGCCTTCCGCCCACCGCGCGGCGATTCGCGCTCGATCAGTTCCGCCAACTGCCGCGTCGTTTCGATTTTTCGAAACGCGCGCTCGCGCTCGATCGCCCGGGCCAGGCGCCGCGAATCTCGTTCGCCGCCCAGCTCCCAAAAAATCCGCGCCAACTCTTCGGCACCCCAGCCATTCACGATGGCCGCCGCGGTCACCGGCTGGCGCTGGTCCTGACGCATGTCCAGCGGCCCGTCCGCCTGGAAGCTGAACCCGCGTTCAGCCCTGTCCAACTGCGGCGAACTGACGCCCAGGTCAAGCAACGCGCCATCGCAACTTCCCGCCGCGACCACTTCCCGCGCGGCCGCAAAATTCACCCGGTGGAGTTCGAACCGCCCGGCGAACTCCGCGCCCAACCGTTCCCCGGCCGCTTTGATCGCCATGCCGTCCTGATCCAACCCGACCAAAAATCCATCCGGCGCGCTCGCCGCCAAAATGCGCGCGGCATGCCCGCCCCCGCCGACGGTGCCATCCAGGTACCGCCCGCCCGCCTGCGGCTTCAAAGCCGCCAACACCTCCCCGACCAAAACCGGTTCATGTTTGAACCCGGTCATGCAGACTAGGGCCGCCCACGTCGCAGTAACCCAAATAACCGCGCCATTCGGGCGGCCCAGCCTTGCTTTTCATGGGCCGGTCGTCCGAGCGCGGCGATGGGCCGCAGCGCGAACGGGTTCACATCCGGCTCACCTGACCTCGCCGCTCTGCGCGGCGTTAATTCCAAATCCGCATCCGATAAATCGTTCCTCATCACTCGCACCTGATCTAAACTCATCTCTTCCTGTGTCAGCCGCTTCGCGGTCGAACGCTGGCGCCCCAAAAATGTCCGCCGCTCTTCCGGTTCTTTTTCAAGGCGGCTGCGCTCCGGTGAAATTTTGATGCGCGCTTCCTGGCGCGCGGCGAAATCCAATTCCTTTTGAGGCGCCATGATCGGTTCAGCAGCGAGCGGCGCTTCCGATTTGGATTCGGAGGCGGCTGCCGGACCGAACACCGGCAGCCGACACTCCTTCCGGACCTCGTACGGAGTCGGTTCTGTTGACACCCCAAAAAAACTCTCGCCCACCGCCAATAAATTTTTGAGATGGCTCATAGGTATTTTCCGAGTTCAGAAGGAATGACCGCGTCTTCCTGCGCGGCGGCCTGGGCGAAGCGATCGGGCGCCCAGATTTCAAATCGCTCCCACATGCCGACGAGCACCGCTTCCTTTTCGATGCCCGCAGCCTTGGCCAAATTCTCCGGGACGACGACGCGGCCCGCTTTGTCCATGATTAATTCGCCTGAATTTCTGCTGAAATAACGAATGACCCCCATCGCCTTTTCGTCCGCCATGGAAGCGGCGTTCAACTTCGCCATCGTGCGGTTGTAGGAATCGGGAGTAAGAACGACGAGATAATGACCTTGCAGACCATTTTTCGGCCACAGCAACGCGAACCATTGGGCTTCGCCGGATTCCGGCCGCCACCGCGAAGGGATTTGCAACCGACGCTTTTCATCCAACCCGTGCGTGAATTGACCGTTGTAGGTCACTTTCGGCACCGGCATCAGCGCATTTATGGTTTCTGCGGCAGACATAGGCAGGGCAAAGTTTCAACCCACTTTGCCTCCGATCTGCCCCACCTTGCTCCACTTCAACCCACCACGTCAACACTATTTCGCTCGGAAATCGCATTGAGTTATTCACAAGTTATTCACACCACATTTTTTTAAGGTTGAGAAAACTTTTTCACCAGCATATTTCGGCGGGAGAGTTTCATTTTTGAAATGTTAACCTCGGATTTTGATTACGAACTGCCCGAAGAGCTAATCGCGCAGTTTCCCGCGCCCCACCGGGACCAATCGCGGCTTTTGGTCCTCGACCGAAACTCCGGTCAAATTGAGCATCGCGTTTTTTTCGATCTTCCGAATTATTTCACGCGCGGGGACCTCCTTGTGCTCAACAATTCGAAAGTGATTCCGGCCCGCATGCGTGGAACAAAACCAGGGACAGGCGGCGCGATCGAATTTTTGTTGCTCGAAGAAAATTCCAAAAACGATTGGTGGACGATGCTTCGTCCCGCCAAGCGGCTTCGTCCTGGCGACACGTTCAAGATTTCAAATTCCGAAGCGCGCGCGATGCTTCTCGAAAAAAATGATGAAGGACATTGCCGATTAAAATTTGAAAATGTTGAAAATATTTTAAACGAAGCGCGCGCGCATGGCGAAATGCCGCTGCCTCCCTACATCCAACGCGCCGCGGGCCGCAGCAAACCCGAAGACCTCGAACGCTACCAAACTATATACGCGAAACACGAGGGCTCCGTGGCGGCGCCCACCGCGGGACTTCACTTCACCGAAAAAATTTTTCAGGAATTAAACGAACGCGAAATCGAAACGGCGCACGTGACGTTGCATGTCGGCGCCGGCACGTTCGCTCCCGTAAAAGCGGATCGCATCGAAGATCATCGCATGCACGAAGAGCGTTACGAAATTCCCGAAGAGACATTTCAAAAAATCGAAGCGACCAAAAAACACGGAGGAAAAATAATTGCCATCGGCACCACTTCCCTGCGCGTCCTCGAAAGCGCCGCGCGCGACAATTGGCGTCCCGGCCCGGCGCGGACGAGCATTTTCATTCATCCGCCGTACGAATTTAAAATCGTCGATGCGCTCCTCACCAATTTCCATTTGCCCCAATCGACGTTGCTGATGCTGGTGAGCGCGTTTGCCACTCGCGAAAAAATCCTGGACGCGTACCGCGAGGCGATCCAACAGCGCTACCGCTTCTTTAGTTATGGCGACGCGATGCTGCTGCTGTAGCGTGGTGAAATTCGGGGGTGTCGAGTTGAGACCGTCTTGTCCCTTTCCACACGCGGGCGGGAGCGCTACCGTTTTCGCGAATGGTTGATTTGCCGAAGCCGGAGGTGGTTTGCACGCATGAGAGTGACCTGGATGGGTTGGTCGCGGGGGTGTTGCTGCAGCGTTTGGGAACGAAATTATTTGGGGAAACGCCGCGCCTGGAGGCGTATCATAATCATAATTGGCGCCAGCGCGGCTTGCCGGAAAAATCGGCGTGGGTATGCGATTTGACATTCGAGCCGCGACTGGATCGGCCGAATTGGGTGGTCATCGATCATCATTTGACGGAGACGCCGGCCCGCCGCGCGCGCCTCATTCACGATCCGCTCAAATCCGCCGGTTTGCTTTGCTACGAATTGTGCAAACAACACGGCCTTGAATCGCCCGAGTTGGAACGCGTCGTTCATTTAAGCAATTTGGCGGATCTTTATTTGGAAGAGCATCCGGATTTTTCGTCGGCGCTCGATTACGCGAGCCTGGTGAAAATCTATGGCTTCTGGAATTTGCACGAATTGATCGATGGGCAGTTGGAGCGTTTGCTCAATCACCCGCTGCTTGAAGTGATGGCGGTGAAGAGCCGCGTGGAAAATCCATTGGGCTACGCCTGGAGCAAAGAACACGTCACGGAGGTCACGCCGGAAATTGGTTTCGTGGATACCGTGGTTGGCAACGTGAATTGGATCGTCCATCGCATGCTCGAAAATGATGCGACGAAATATCCCATTTTGCTGACGCTCTTTCGCAAAGGGAACGGCACGATGATCGTCAGTTTCCGCAGCCGCAATGGCCAGGCGATTAAAGTCGCGGAAAAGTTGATGGGTGGCGGCCACGCTAATGCGGCGGGAGCGACTTTGCCGCGCTCCATTCAAGACCCGACGTCCGCGCTCCATTATTTGCGGCAACAATTGGATCCTCCGCCGCCCTCCGCGGAGACCATCAGTTTGGAAGCAGCCTTTTCCGCGCTCGACCCGAAGAAGTAGGCAGACGAATTCTGCTGGAATTTATTTAATCAAAATTGAATTTTTTAATCTTTCATCATTTGACATCACCGCTGGGCATGCTGTTCATTGTTGGCAGATGCAAATTGAGAGTTTAAAAGTGTTTTGTGACCTGGCCGAGACGGAGAGCTTCACCAAAGCCGCCCAAATCAACCAGATCACTCAGTCCGCCGTCAGTCAGCAGATCAGCTCGTTGGAGAGGACCTTCAAATCGCTCCTGATCGAGCGCAGCAAGAAAAAATTCCGCCTCACCCGTGAAGGCGAAATTCTTTATGAGTACAGCAAACAGGTGATCGGAATTTATGATTCCATGCATCACCGGCTCCAGGAGGTGAAGGATATTATTTCCGGGACGATTCGCGTTTCGACGATTTATTCCATCGGCCTGCATGATCTTCCGCCTTATCTGAAAAAGTTTTTGAAAGCGTTCCCGACCGTCAACGTGCACGTCGAATATCGCCGCTCCAATCAGGTTTACGAAGACGTCCTCGGCAACGTTGTGGACCTTGGCCTTGTCGCTTATCCCGTGCGCGATCCAAAAGTCGAAGTCATCAACCTCCGCAAAGACAAGATGGTGTTGATTTGCCATCCGCAGCATCCGTTTGCGAAGGAGAAGTCCATTCGCTTGAAGCAGTTGGCGGATCAAAATTTCGTGGCGTTCGAGCCCGACATCCCGACGCGCAAAGCGATCGACAAGATTTTGAAGGAACAGCATGTCAGCGTGAAAACCGCGATGGAGTTCGACAACATCGAAACCGTCAAGCGCGCGGTTGAAATCGACGCGGGCGTTTCGATCGTGCCCGAGAGCACCGTCACGCAGGAAATCGCCAAGCAAACGCTCGCGGCGGTCGATATGGAAGGCTCCGAATTTTACCGGACCCTCGCCGCGATTTACAAAAAGAGCAAAGTGCTCTCGCCGGCGATGAAGCAATTCCTCAGCATCCTCAAAGGCGAAACTGGCCGTGAGGAAGCGCCGGAGAAGCCTGCCAAGAAGCGCGAGCATTGAGGGGACTGGGAACCGCCTAAAGGCGGCCCTCCATACTTGAATTGAGAACCCGGGACGCAAGTTCCGGGTTTTTGTTGCATTTTGCGGCGAGTGAAAGATTGTGCTGCGCATGTTCGCGGCCTTTTTGGCGACCATCCTGTTTTCCGTTTCGGGCGTTTCCGCCAACCAGACTTCGCGGTTGCTCGGCGGCGTCGAAGCGAACTTCTGGCGCATCCTCCTCGCGACCCTCTTGCTGGCCGTCCTCTCCAACGTGCGCGGCGTCGGTTTGATGGGGCCGTCCTTCAAAATCTTTTTCGTCAGCGGGCTGGTCGGATTCGGCGTGGGCGACTTGGCTTTGTATCAAGCGCTGCCTCGCATTGGATCGCGCCTCTCGATCATGCTGGTGCACTGCCTGGCCGCGCCGCTGGCCGCCGTCGTGGAGTGGGCGTGGTTGGGGACAAAGATTTCCGGCCTCGAAGCCCTGTGCGGATGCATCGTGTTGGCGGGCGTGGCGATGGCTTTGGCGCCGAGCGAACATTTGCACGTGCCTCGACCAGCGCTCGTTTTCGGAATCATTATGGGCTTGATTGCCGCGGCCGGGCAGGGTTTCGGCGCAGTGTTGAGCCGCAAAGCCTATGACGTGGCGCGCGCCGCGAATTTTTCCATCGATGGAATCTCGGCCGCGTACCAACGAATAGTCGGCGGCGTTCTCGTGGGGATTGCGAGCATGATTTGGATCAAATTGCGCCGGCGCGAAACGGCTCCCAAACATAATTGGAAAAAAGCGCTGCCGTGGTTGCTGACCAATATCACCGCGGGCCCATCCATCGGCGTGGCCTGTTTTCAATGGGCGCTGGCGACCGAAAAAACTGCGGTGGTTTTGCCAATTGTGGCATTGACTCCGCTGACCATCATCCCGATGTCGTGGAAAATCGAAGGCGAGCGCCCGGGCATTCGCTCCATCATTGGCGGCGTGATTGCCGTTGCCGGCGTGATTGGGCTGACAATCGCCAGACTCCGATGAGCAAAAAGAGCGCAAAGATCGCGGCGATGATCGAGAGCTTCCAAGGACAGGCGCTCGATGCGCATTACTATGGATACTTCGCTTGCTTCAACGACGGGCTTTACTATGAAGCGCACGATGTCCTCGAAGAAATGTGGCTGCCCAATCGCGGCAAACCGGCGGATCATTTTTACAAAGGCTTGATTCAACTCGCGGGCGCTTTTGTCCATTTGCAAAAAGATCGGCTTGGCCCTTCGAACGCGCTGTTCAACCTTGCCAAAGCGAATTTGCAAAAATTTCCGGCCAAATACGAAAGCCTCAATGTCGCGAAAACGCTGGCACTAATCACTGCATGGCAAAAACAGCTCGCCGAAAAGCCAGGAGAGAATCCGTTGAAAAAGAATGAGCCGCCCAAACTAAATCTTGAAGAGGAATATCAAGTTTCGGCGGATCGCGCCCGTTTGGACTTGCGCGTCATTCACGATTTCCTGCGCAATTCGTATTGGGCTAAAAATATTCCACTCGAACTCGTCGAGCGATCGATTGCCAATTCGCTTTGCTTCGGCGTATATCGCGAAAAGAACCAGGTCGCTTTCGCGCGCGTGATTTCCGATTTCGCCACGTTCGCATATTTGGCCGACGTCTTTGTGGTCCCGGAAGAACGAGGGAAAGGCGTTTCGAAGCTGCTGATGGCGACGATCCTCAAGCATCCGCAACTCCAAGGCTTGCGCCGATTTTTATTGGCGACCTGGGATGCGCAAGGACTTTACGCGCAGTTTGGTTTCGAGCCGATCACGCATCCGGAGCGTTACATGACCATTCATCGCGAGAATCTTTACGGGCCGTGATCCGGAATTTTGGAGAGAAGGCCCAGCGTGATGAGAAGAAACATGAACTCCAGCAGGATGCCGGTATCACGTTCTTTTGGCGCCGATTTTTGAAAGGCGCGGAACGCGCTGACGGCGCCGATGATTCCCAAAATACCTTCGGTAGTGAGGAACCAAAGCGCCAGCGCGGTGGCTGCGATTATGCCGCGTTCGAGGCGTGTGAGAGCCTTGAAAGCATGGCTGCCATCGAGTTGCCAGACCGGAATGAGATTGAACAGGTTAATGTAGGCGCCGAGTTTGGCGATGACTACGAAAATGGGCGTCCCGGTGAAAAGGAAGAGCGCGTAAGATCCGGCGGCCGCGCCCAGGCCCCAGATGGGTCCAGCCAAACCGACGCGCGCGTCTTCGTGCGGACTGGCCGGATACTGCTTTTGCCGAATGACCGCGCCGAGGCCGGGGATGAACATGGGCGCGGTGGCTTTGATCCCGTAACGGGTCAGTCGATAGACGTGGCCCATTTCGTGAATGTAAATGGAGGCGATCAATCCGACGGCGAGCTGCCAGCCAAAAATCTGCCAGTAAAGGCCGAGCGACAAGAACATTGAAAAAAAAGTGCTTCCTTTGGTCAGGCCGAGCAGAAGCAATTTTCCTTTGGTGAGGATGAAAACGAGGATGAATTTGAACTTCCAAAGAATGAGACCGATAGCGCCAAGAACGCCGCCGCCGCCGGCCCAGGCTGGTTTTTTTGCGGGCTTTAGTTCCGCCGAATCGACCTGTTTGACGAGGCCGTTGATTTTTCGGCTGATGACGCCGTGCTGTTGCGAGCCGCGCGGGAGAAGCTCAAGCGCGGCGCGCCAATGTTGGAGAGCCGTCTGCGTATCGCCCGCGGCCGCGGCGGCTTCGGCGTTGGCGGCCGCTTTTTTTAATTCAGCGGCATGCACCAGCGCGTGGCACGCGGGACAGACGAGAAGATTGGGCGCGAGCGGCGCGCCGCACTGAAGACACGTCATGGAGCGGGCGCCGGCTTCGCGGTCGAGTATGGGCCGGTCACCTGGATGTTCGGTTTTCGATTCATTATCCAGGCCTGGTAAAGGCCGACGGCGATAATAATCCAGCCGATGATATTGCCGGGGCCTTCGAGCCAAGGGGCGGCCAGCGCCAGGAAAAATGAAACGATAAGTTTGGCGATCCACGGCAGCGAGGTGTCGCCGGCGCCTTTCATGATCATCGGAATGTATGAAGAGCAAATTGATACGTATGTGATCACCAGCGCCATCAGTTGATAAAACAGTCCGCCGCGCGCGGCTGAACCCCAACGAACCGCCCCGCCCACCATCCATCCCACGACGATGGCAATGAGACCGAGTTCCCAATTGAAGACTGTCAATATCACCCAATAGAGAAGAAAGCCGGCCACACCGGCGGCGAGGCCAGCGCCAAGAGCCATCGCCGAACGAACGCTTTTAGATCCCCCGGTGAAACCAGCCTGCACCTTATCGCGGCAAGCGGGACATATATTTTGACCATTGGCTTGAAAGAATTCGCCGATGATTGGCGCTTTGCAAATGGCGCAGTTTAGCGCGGCGGGCTGCGCAAATTCCGCGCGGTCGAATTGCAGCGGCTCGCTTGCGGCGGGCGGATTTGGATTCGCGGGTTCCGGATTCATTTTTTATTTTCGATGCACCAAAGCGCCTTGTGGGTGCGGATGAACAATTGGTTCTCGCTCGCGACGATGGAAGAATTGCTCGGCTCGCGCAAGGGATTAGTCGCCACGAGTTCAAACTTCGGGCTGGCGCGAAAAACAAAACAATCTCCGCCTTGCGTGATCGTGTAGCAAAGGCCGTTGGCGAACATCACGCTGGACCAATTCACGCCGCTCGGACCAGGCCCTTTCAGGCGCTCTTCCCAAATTGTTTTTCCCGTTTTCAATTCGATGCATTCGGCGACGCCCGGATCGGTATGGATATAAATATGACCTTCATGAATCGCGCCCGAACCGATGCGTTGTTTGGTTTTCGGATGATCCCAAATGCGGTGAGTCTCCGTGACGTCGCCTTTCCCTCCGGCGCGAACCGCAAAATCTTTTCCCCCATAGCCGCCCATCGCCACCACGATTCCATCCGCGAAAATCGGCGATGTGTAAGCAAGCGGATTCAACCCGCGGCACGACCAAATTTCCCGGCCATTGTTGGGATCGAGCGCGATCAGCCGTTCCGGGATGCTGAGCAGAAGCTGGCCATCCATCATCACCGGCGTGGACCACGAGCCGGCCCAAACGGGCTTTTCGTCTTTCGCTGATTCGCCCGAATTCCCGTCAGCGAGCGGAATTTGCCAAAGCGTTTCGCCGGTCTTCTTTTCCAATGCGATGACGAATTGATTTTTGCCCGGGCCGAAATTCAGGAAACAACGCTCGCCCTCGATCACGGGAGAGCTGCCGTAACCCCAGATATGCCGCTGCTCGCCCAGATCGCGATGCCAAAGTTCCTTGCCGTTGAAATCAAAACAAAAAAGCCCGGCGCTGCCGAAGAAGGCGATCACCCGTTCGCCATCGGTAACCGGTGACGAGGCGCAACCCGGATTCGTTTCATGCGAGAGCTCTTCCTTTTCGTAAATAGGCCCAGCCGTCCAAAGAATTTTTCCAGAGTCGCGATCGATGCATAAAAGCGCGCGCCTTTTTTCGGAAGGAATCGGCGCGGTGACGAATATTTTTTTCTCCCAAACAACCGGCGTCGAATTGGCGCGTCCCGGCAAGGGCGCCCGCCAGCGAACATTTTCGTTTGTGGACCAGTGAGTGGGCAGTTTCTGTTCGTGAGAAATTCCCAGGCCCGTCACCCCGCGCCAGGCGGGCCAATTTTCCGCGCGGGCGCCAATGCCGAGAAGGAGAGCGGCAAGGAGAGCAATGGATTTCATGAAGAGCAGTATGCCGGTGTCCGCGGAAGAATTCGATAACGTATCGCGAAGAGGGAAATTCAATGCAATTGGAGCGCGGCATTTATGCCGCTTCAGCGCGCTTACTTTTCGAGACTATTGGGAAAATCGAAACCGTAAAATTCTTCGTTGCGCGAAGCGGCGTGAACGCCGCGCTCCGAATGGGCGCTGTTAGTATTTAGTTTCAATTCGTTGCGCTTTGCGGAGGGCTTCGAGCATGGATTCGCAGATTTTGCGTTCGCCGCTTGCGCCTTCCTGGCATTGGACTTCCCAGAGGCCCATTTGGGTCCAGCGTTGTTGGTCGTGCCATTCCGGCATGCCGAGAATCGGATAAAGGCAAACCCCGCGCAGTGGAATTCCTTTTTCCAAGAGAGCTTCAACTTCGTCGGCCACGTGGCTGAGCCAGCGGGGGCGCATATCATCGACGTGCGCGGTTTCCGTGATGAGAATGTCGCCGCCGTAGCGGGCATGGACTTTCTTCACGAGTTCGCCGAGCGAAACCCGGCGCGAATCATCTTCGGGAAGGGGATTCTCGTCCTGGCCGAGAATCCATTGATTGGTCCAATAGTAATTCATGCCGACGATATCGAGATGGCGCCGGGTGCCGCCGAGTTCTGGATTCAGCCGGCCCGCGAGCATGTCCCACGATTCAAAAACGGCCTGGTTGTTGAACCATTCGGCATCACGCCGCGCCTCCTCCGAATCATCGCGTGGGGCGACGTGACACAGCGGATCGACATTGACGATGCGGGCTCTTGGAACGGCTGACCAAATGGCGTTGATGCCATGGATGGCGCCGCGAATCAGGGCGCGCTTGAGTTCGACCCCTTTGCCAATGACGTGCGGGGCGAAACGACCGACGTGGCCGCCGGCCCACGCAAAAAACGAAGGTTCGTTGACCGGCGTGAAATAGCAGACGCCGTCGGAATTGCGGCAGATGTGTTTCGCCGCGGCGTAGCAATAATCGGCGAACCGTTTCGGAAATTCCTCGCTGAAAAGGTCCAGGTCATCGGGATAGCCGTAGTGAAAAAGATCCCAAACGACTTCGATGTTGTGCCGATGGCTGGCTTCGAGCATCGGTTTGACGGAACTGAAATCGTAGCGGCCACCGCCTTTGTCCACAAGCGGCCAGCGGACCGCTTCGCGCGAAGCGAAGATGCCCACATCCGCCAAGAGTTTGTAATCCTCCTCGGCATGTTGGTCGTGATACGTGGCGGCGATTTGGTCGATCCATTCGCCCCGGGCGTTGTAGCCGGTGGCGCATTCGAATCCCGCCATGAAAAAACTTTTAAACATAAACTGGTTCCTCTTTTAGGTTTCGTGATGTGACGACCTGCCCGACCGGTTCGGAACCGGCGGCGGCCAGTTTTTGAAATTCTTCCACGAGCGGCGTGGGAACGCGCAGCAAGTTCTCGCTCTCCGCGCGAATGTCCCAAAGGCCCATTTGCTTGATGTAATAAGCGGCGGGATGTTTCCCCTGGCGATACGCCCACGTGACCAGCGCGAATAGCGGCCACCACGTGTAGCCGACGAGCGGAATGCCTCGAGAGCGCGCGCGGCGTGTGGAAGCGACGGAATCCTTCAACCATTGCGACCGTTTTTTCACGCTCCCGAGCGATGCGGTTTCAGAAATGAAAATCGGCACGTTGTAGCGATTGAAATAAAGTTCCGCGAGGCGCTCGACAATTTCGCCGCCGGCGTAAGGCATTTGGATGCGGAGATGCGGCGAGCGTTTAAGGATTTTTTGCGAGAAGAGCGGGTAAAGATTGATGCCGATCACGTCGAGGCCGATGGCCTTTTCTTGAAACCAATCGAGATCAGATTGCTTCACGCCATTTTTTAATAGCCAAGCATGGAGGGAATGTTCTTCAGTCACACGACCACTCACGAGATCGAGCGCGAGGAAGACGATTTCCTGCCGGCGCGAAACTTCTTCCGTGAGCCATGCGTCGGCCGACTCATAAAGATCGGTGGCATCCACATGCACGGCACAATTGTTCGGGTCCACTTCGTGAAGCGCGCGCGACGTTTCGACGATCCCGCGGGCCACGCCGATCATCACTTCCAGAAATCCTCGCCAGCCGCGGCGGAAGGGCGGCCACCAGCCGAGCTTGCCGCAATACCAGGCGGTCACGCGCGGCTCGTTCAGCGGCGTCCAAAGATGAATGCGCCCTTTGAAACGTTCGGCCGCGCGGGCGGCGTATTCGGCCATGTATTTGGGAAAATCCGGATTTAAGTAGGCGCCTTTGATCCAACGCGGCAAACCATAATGAACCAGGTCAACAATAGGTTCGATGCCAAGGTCAAGCATGTGGCCGAGGGCTTCGTCGGCGAATTTCCAGTCCCAGGAATTCCGCGTCGGCTGGATGCGATGCCACGGAATTCCATAGCGCGCGTGCGTCACGCCAAGTTCGCGGACCAGCCCAAGGTCTTCGCGCCACTTGTCGTAGTGTTGGGTGAGTTCGTATTCGTCGAGCGTGCGGCCGGTCGCGGGCCAAGGCTCCGTGATGAAGGTGTCTTCAATCCCGGTCGCCCAGAAGAAATAGTCCGGGTCGTTAAGCCGCGCGATGAAATCAGTCCTGTTCATTCCTTTAGGGAGAGACCATTTCTCTCGACCGGGTAAACTTCGCTTGTCAGGCGCGGCTGTGGCAACCCGGAGAAAACCCGCGTTTTTTGGTGGATTGATCCCTGAGGCGAGCGGATTGTTGCGCTGGCGGGCCACGGGGAAATATGCAACTCTTTTGAGATGATCAACCGACGGCAATTTGGCGTGGCCTTGGCGGCTTTGGGATTTCCGTTTATCGCGAAGGGCGAAACGAAACCGCTCTTGAATTTCGGGCTGGTGGCCGATCCTCAATATGCGGACGCGGACCCTTTGGCGACGCGATTTTATCGGCAATCCATCGGCAAGCTGGGCGTGGCAATCGACCACTTCAATGGGAAGGAATTGGATTTTTCCATCAACTGCGGCGATTGCATCGATCACGATTGGGCGAGTTTCGACGCGATCATGAAGGTCTTCGCGAAATCGAAAGTGAAATTTTATCATGTGCTCGGAAACCACGACTTCGAACTGCCGGATGATAAAAAGGCGACAGTGGCGGAACGCGTGGGGATGGAGAAGAAATATTATTCGTTCGCGAAAGGCGGATTTTGTTTCGCCTTTTTGGATACAAACGACGTGAGCGTTTACGCGAACGCGATCAACACGCCGGAGACGGCCGCGGCGATTCGCGAGTATAGAAGGCGCGCGGCGACGGGCGCTGTGGAAGCGCAAACCTGGAACGGCGCGATCGGCGCCGCGCAATTGAAATGGCTGGATGGCGTTTGCGCGAAGGCGAAGGAAGCCGGGCAAAAGGTTTTGCTAGTTGGCCATCACCCGGTTTGGCCGGGGGGCAACAGTCATAACCTCTGGAATCCTGATGATGTCTTCGCGATTGCCAACAAGCATCATCATGTGGTCGCTTGGATCAACGGGCATAATCATTACGGCGCGTTCGACACGAAAGATGGCGTTCCTTATTTGACCGTGCACGGAATGGTCGAAACCAAGGATACGAATGCGTTTGCGACCGTGGCCTTGCACAACGATCGGATGGTGATCAGCGGGCACGGGCGCGAGCCGTCACGGGAGATTTTGTTCCGGAGCTGAGAGGCGAGGCGCGGGCCGCGGAAGTTCGAACCAAAACGTCGAGCCGACGCCGACTTCGCTTTCGACTCCAACGGTTCCACCGAGGCGCTCGATGCTTTTTTTGACGACCGCCAGGCCCATGCCGGTGCCGGGATAAGCGTTATAGCCATGAAGTTGTTCGAAGATTCGAAAGACGCGCTGCTGGTGTTCCGTATGGATGCCGATGCCGTTGTCGCGCACGGAAAGACGAACACGATCTCCGTGCAGTTCGGCGAAGACGCTGATTTCGGGCGGAACGCCGGGGCGCGCGAATTTTAGGCAGTTGCTGAGAAAATTGTAGAGCACTCGTTCAAGAATTTTGAATTCGCCAATGACTTCCGGGAGCGGCTCGATGATTTGAACATGCGCTTGTTTCTCTACGATCTGCTCTTTAAGCGAGGTGAGAGCGGCGCGGGCGACCGTTTCGAGGCTGACAGGACTGAATTTTATGTCGGCGCGCGTAATCAGGCTGAAATCCAGAAGATCATGGATGAGCGCGTCCATGCGTTCGGCGGCGCCGGTGATGCGTTGGAGGAAATCGCGCGCGGTGGAATCAAGCTGCGGGCCGTAGTCATCCATGAGCGCGGTGGAAAAGCCATGCATCGCGCGCAGCGGAGCGCGCAAATCGTGGACGATGGTATAAGTGAACGTTTCCATCTGCGCGTTCAATTCGGCGACGGCGGCGGTGCGGGCGCGGACACGTTCTTCAAGCTGAAGGTTTAATTTGCGAATGGCCTCTTCGCTTTCTTTGCGAGCGGTCATGTCGCGCAGAATTTTTACGTAGCCATGATGGTGCGCGTTTTCCATGCGCAAAGAAATGAGCGTGCCGGAGGCAAAGAAGCGCGAGCCGTCCTTGCGCACGTGCCAGCGTTCGTCGAGGGCCTGGCCGTGTTCGCGCGCGGTGGCGAGTTCTTTTTCCGGCGCTTTGGCCGCGATGTCTTCCGGGGTGAAAATAATCGAGCCGGATTTGCCGAGAATTTCCGAATCAGTGTATCCAAACAACCGCTCCGCGCCGGGATTCCAACTGGAGATGCGGCCTTCGGTATCCAACAGCATGATTGCGTATTCCTGCGCGCGTTCCAGGAAGAGGCGGAAGCGCTCCTCGGAAAGGCGCAACATTTCCTGCTCTTCGCGGAGAGCCATGGTGGTTTCCTCCGCGAAGGCGCGCGCTTTGCCTTCGCGCTCGACCGCTTGAAAAAGAAAGCCGCTCAGCACGAGGCCGGTCACAAAAATCAACGCGGCTCCGAAGCCGAACGCGCCGCCAAGGAACATCGGCGCCGATTGCCATTGCAGCACCCAGGTGCGGCCGGCGATGCGCATCGCATGCGTGTCCCGAAAAGCGCCGTGCAAAAACGGCAATTCCTCGCCGGGTCCCACCGTATTCATGGTGTGCAAATGATTTTCTTCGGCCACGTGATCATCGTAGATGCGAAGAATGACCCGGGAACGAATCCCGTGCCCAACGATCCCATCGAGCAAATCGCCCACGCGAAACGGGCTATAAACAAAGCCCTCCAGCGCCTCGCGGCGTTTCTCAACCGTGTCGGGAACTTCCCCGCCGCGATAAATGGGGACGTAAATCAGAAAACCATTTTGCACCGGGCCGAGAATTTCCTGCACGAGCCGAACGCGACCGCTTGCGGCCGGTTCACCGCTGTCGCGGGCCTTCTCCATAGCGGCGCGTCGCGTGTGTTCAGTGAACATGTCGAAGCCAATTGCCGCGGCGTTGCGTCGATCCGGCGGGTCCAGATAAAGGATGGCATGATATTCGGCGCGGGGCGGATCAAACGGCCAAACTTTAAATTCGGTAACACCCTCGCTCCGCATCTGTCGCTCAACCTGGAAAAGTTCATTGGAACTAAAACGCGCGCTGAATCCGACGCCTTGCACGCCCTGGAATTTTTCCGGCAAGCGCACGCGGTTCACAAAGGCCGCAAACTCCGGGGCGCTGACGTGTTCGCTCGCCGCCCAAAGGCCGGCGCCGCCCAACAAAAGCGCCACATAGGAATCCATGCGGCTGCGGATGTTTTCTTCGATCTGCTGAACCGTGGCGTCGAACTCGGCCTGACGCTGTTGAACCTCGGTTTTCGCGACGAAGAAAGTGGCCACACCGCTCATCAGCAACGCGACGCCGAGCACAAACAACGGCATGCCGCGAATCCCCCCGGACTCTGCTCCCTGGTTTTTGGGCCGTATTTTTAACATTCCCGCCGATCTGTCCCCTAGCGTCCGAGAGATTGGCCGCGCTCGGAATCAGGGGAATCCTGAAGTCCCCGCGCTTCAGTTATGCGAGGAAGGGCGCTAAGTTTCAAACATGAAACGCGCGGCGGTGATTGGCGCCTCAAATGATCGGAGCCGTTACGGCAACAAAGCGGTGCGGGCTTTCGCGAAAGCCGGTTACGACGTCGCGCCCATCAACCCAACCGAAAATGAAGTCGAAGGCTTGCAAGCCTACGCCAGCATTCTAGATGTGCCCGACGAAGTGGATACAGTGACCGTTTATGTCCGTCCGGCGATTCTCGTGAAGCTCCTCCCCGACATTGCGAAGAAAGGCTGCCGCGAATTGTGGCTCAATCCAGGCACGTCGTCCGATACCGTCCGCGCCGAATGCCAGAAGCTGGGGCTGAACGCGATTGAGGGCTGCAGCATTCTGGCCATCGGAATGTCGCCTTATCAATTCGCTTGAGGGCTGGAGCGGCGAGCGTCAAAAGAACGAATCCCATTGACCGTAAGCATTTAACGCTTACGTTCGAAAGAAGCTGGCGGGGAAGTTCCCACTCGTATGAATGCAATCTCGGATCGCGAAAAGACAATCGAGGCGATAAATACCGGTTTCACTATTGCCGGAAACCGCGCCTTGGCCGAAGCGCTCGCGTCCTTCAAACAACTCGCGTTTTCGTTGCGGAATTCGGATCTCTTGCAAAAAACTTCGCGCGCGGAGCGATTCAATCGCCGGCCGGGTTTTGTTGCTTCTATTGTTTCGGCCAAAACTTCCGGAGGGGACACCGCGCTTTCAATACTGGCGAAGGCACGGCAGGAAGAACGCCGAAAACCGCGCGCGTCGTCCCGTCGAAAGACGCGTGGTCGGGATTAATAATCAGGGCTCGCCGGAGGTTCGCGAAAGCGCGATGCATCGAAAAGCATTTGAGATTTGAGACTCCTTACGTCGTCTCCTACATTGGCAACCAATTATGCCTTGCACGCGCGCTGAATTGGAGGAAAGGGAACGCCGCAACCTGGCGCCATTCGCGCAATTGAGCGCCGAAACCCGCGGCCGCGTTTACGAGGAAGAGCCTCCCGAGTGGCGCACGCATTACCAACGCGATCGGGATCGCGTGATTCATTCGCGCGCATTCCGAAGGTTGGAATATAAGACGCAGGTTTTTTTAAATGGAACCGGCGATCATTTTCGCACACGGCTCACGCATACAATCGAGGTCGCCGGCATTTCCCGAAATATCGCGCGGGCGCTGAATCTGAATGAAGATCTCGCGGAGGCCATCGCGCTGGCGCATGACCTCGGTCATTCGCCGTTTGGTCATCGCGGAGAATCGATCCTGAACAAGCTCATGGCCGATCATGGCGGCTTTGAACACAATCAGCAAAGTTTGCGGATTGTCGAGCACATCGAGCAGAAATATCCGCGCTTTCCCGGATTGAATCTTTCCTGGGAAGTTCGCGAGGGTTTGGTGAAGCACTACACCGCGTACGATCACCCTAGCCGGCGCCCGGATTTTGACGCGAAATCTTCGAGTCTCGAAGCTCAAGTGGCGAACCTCGCCGATGAAGTGGCTTACTATAGTCATGACCTGGATGATGGTTTGGATGCGGGCCTTTTAAACGAGCATCAACTCGAACATGAAATCGAGATTTGGGGCGCGGCTTCCAAGTTCGTGGCGGACCAATGCGGCCATTTGCCGAACGAATCGCGGCGTTATTTCATCATTCGAAATATCATCGACGACCAGGTGCGCGACATCGTCACGACCACGGAAAAAAACTTGGCGGCGGCGGGTGTCAAATCGGCGGATGACGTGCGCTTGCAGGAAGAAAAATTGGTTTCCTACAGCGGCAGGCGCGCGGAATTGAATCTCCAGTTGCGGGAATATCTTTACACCAATCTTTACTACAACCCGGAAGTGCACGGGCCGAATTTGAAAGCCGGAAAGATGCTGCAGGATTTATTCGTGTATTACATGGAGCATCCGGAGGAAATCGGCGAGTTCAGCCGCAAGCGCGCCGAAAGCCTCGGCTGGCCCCGCGCCACGTGTGATTATCTCAGCGGCATGACCGACCGCTACGCCATCGACGATCACAAACGTTTGTTTGGCCGTTAACCGCGCGAATGTTCATTTGTTCCCGAGGTCACGATTCCAGAATCGATTCGAGACCACTTCGACGCGGCAGCTTGCCGCGCTGCGGACGACGCGCCCGTCCGCGCCAAATTTCTTCGCAATTCTCAGTCCCGCTTCAGGCCCCATGACGCTGACGGTGGTGGAAAGGCCGTCGGCGGTGATGCCGTCTTTCGCGATGACGGTGACGAGGCTTCGATCGGTGAGTCCCATGCCAGTTTTGGGATCGACAATGTGGGAGTAACGTTTGCCCCCAATCTCGACGAATTGAAAGAGGTCGCCGGAAGTGGCGACGCCGCAATTCTTCAGCGTGATGGTGTTTTTATTTGTGCCGTCCGTATTCAGCAGCTCGATGTTCCAGCCTTTTTTTCCGGGGGGCGCGTCGCCGAGCGCCATATCGCCGCTGGCCGCGCAGAGAGATCGGGCAAAGCCGTTTTCGCGCAAGACGCGCAGCGCTTCGTCGGCGGCATAACCTTTGGCAATCGCGCCGAGATCCAGGCGCATGTTCGGAATCTTCAACTCCACCGCGCCGTCGCTCATCTCAATATTGCGATAACCGACGGCCGCCTTTGCTTTTGCGATGGCTTCGGCCGCGGGCAATTGCTTTTCGCGCCGGGCCTTGCGCCAAACTTGAATCAAAGGGGCGACCGTAACATCCAGGGCGCCGTCGCTCGCCTCGGAAATATCGCGCGCTTTTTTCAGCACCGTCCAAAGTTCGGGAGTGACTTTTATTTTTTGGCCGCTGCCGGAGGTGCGCCCCAGCCGGTTGAGTTCGCTCTCGTATTCGTAGTCCGACATCAACGTGTTCAGATAAACGACGCGCGCGAAGGCCTTGTCCACGGCGGCTTCCGCGCTTTTTTGATCCGGCGCGTAAAGAACGATCCGAAAAGGCACGCCCATTTGCGGCTCCTCGAATTCGAACCGGGAAAGGTCCCCGCGCGGCGTTGTGCTGCAACTGACGAAGAGCGTCGAGACCACCAACGTTAGAAAGACGCGAAATATCATTTTTTTACAATCAGCTCCTCAATCTGTTTGGGCGTGGCGGTGCCGGTGGTGCCGAGTTGGTGAATCACGACGGAGGAAGCGCCGATGGCGAATTCGACCGCTTCATCAAGGCCGGCGCCAGCCGCGACAGCTGCGGTTAAATTCGCGGTCACGGAATCGCCGGCGCCAACAATGTCGATCTCGCCCCGCAGGGGAAGGGCGCGCCGATGCGCCGTCTTGCCATCGGGACCGGCGGCGACGATCCCCTGCTCCGCCAGCGTGACGAAGATCGGTTTGCCCTTCGCCTGCGCCATCGTCCGCACGACTTGCGCAATTTCTTCGGCATCGCGCGGATCAAAGCCCGTCATCGCTTTAAGCTCCTCGCGATTCATTTTCAGGCAGACGGGCGGATACCCCTTCAAGCCGCGCCGGCTGTCGGCAATGATGAATAATTTTGGGTATTTAGCCGCGACTTCGCTGACGGCCCCCAGGACATGCTTCGTGATGACGCCCGTTTCGGGCACATCCACTTGATCCAGCAAAATGACGGCATCGACGTCGGGCGCGATTCTTCGCAACGCGTCGGCGACTTTCTCCTGCAGACTGGTTGGCGTGATGGACCAATTTTTCAAATCGAGGCGGCTTAGTTCGACCGGCGCTTTGCCGGTTTCGCAAACAAGCGGCTTGGTGTAGGTGAAGGTCTTGCGTTCGCGCGCGCGGATGAAAAACGAAATGTCCGTTCCAGGGCGCGCTTCCAACGAACGCCGCAATTCAAAACCTTCGCCATCCTCACCGCAAATGCCGATGGGCACGATTTTGCCGACGCCGAGTGAAACAAGATTGTTGAGAATAGTGCCGGCGGCGCCAGGCTGGCACCGGATACGCACGATGTTGTGCACGGGCAAACCGGTCTCGATGGAAATCTCCTGGCGCGCGGGATCGATATCGAAATAACGGTCCAAACAAAAATCGCCCACGATGGCAACACGCAACGAGGCGTAACGCGCGACAATTTCTTTGAAGCGATCGGCCTTCATTTTGTCAACGCCACCAACCGCGCATAAACATTGTGCAGGAAGGCGGCGTTGTCGCACTGCGTGTATCGCATGAGGCCGCCCATGCGCGAAAAGCTTTTGCAAAAACGCAGGTAATACGCCGGGTTGGTTTTGGGCGGCTCGCCTTTGGTCCAATCCCAATTGCCGCCATCCTGCAGATCGACCACAAAAATGGAGTGGCCCGCGACGACATTCCGGCCCGCTTGAATCCGCAAATTGTTCACGCAACTGAGCGCTTTCTCAAAAACCTGCGGCCCCATGATGGCGGAACCGATCGACATCACCACGCCGCCGTCCAACGTCTCCACGGTCGCCGCAAAATTTTTAAAATCAATTCCCGCCGCGCGCCCGATCACCGCCGCGTTGAATATGGGATGATTGGAAATGATGTCGTAGCCAATCCCGGGATGGACCGTCAGCGGAATCTCGTTGTGAAAGGCCGCCCCGACCACCGACGTGTTTTTGAAATGATGCACCACGATTTCGCGGCCAGGTTTTATTTCGCCGCGCCGCATCGCGGTCAAGATTTCCGCGCGCGCGGCCAGAAGATCACTCGGCTCATTCAAGGCCTGCGCCAGCCACGCTTCGGGCGGAAAGGTCGCGCCATCTTCCATGATGAAGCGGCCAAGGGCGCGTCCGTAGCCTTCCGCGCGCAAACCACCCGCGTACAAAGCGAGGTGAATATTGCGGCCCGTTTCGGCCCACGTGCCAAAGCTGCCGGACTTGACATTATCTTCCACGCTCTCGGTCGATTTGCCGGTGGCGGCGTATTCCCAGTCGTGAATTGTGCCCGCGCCGTTGGTGGCCAAATGAGTGAGCCAGCCCCGCGCCATCATTTCGTTCAGAATCAACCCGGCGCCATTGCGAATCAAATGCGCGCCGTAGATGAGCATGACGCCCGCGTCGCGTTTTCGCGCCGCCAGGACCGCGTGCGCGCATTGTTCGACCGCCTCCATCTGCGGCGGCGTTAATTCCTTCGGCGCGGAGCCTGGCTCAAGCAAAAGCTCCTGGATCTTCGTCAGGCTCTTTCGTTCGCTGAGCGGAAAAACTTTCAGCTTCGATAAATCCAGCGGCTCCATTTAATTCCCGAAGATTTTTCGCAACAACGGCGCCGCGTCGCGATAATCCGGAATGACCACGTCCGCGCCGACGCCCACCAAACGGTTCCGCTTCCATTCATCGATTTTGCCCGAGCCGTTATTCGCCTCGTCCGATGCGACCGCCACCGCCAACCCGCCGACCTCCTTCGTATTTTGGATTTCCACATAGCCGTCCCCAAAGGCGAGCAGATGCCGGCCTTCGATTCGATTTTCGGAAATCAAACGATCGATCACCATCTTCTTAGAAAACGATTTGTAATCATCCTTCGCGCCGCAAATTCTTTCGCCGAAATATTTCGTGACGCCCAGCAAAGCGGCTTCCGCTTTCACAAACTGCTCATCGGTGCCGCTCGCCAGGCACATCGTCACGCCGCGGCGCCGCAGGTCCTCCAGCAACGCGATCGATCCAAACACCAGGAACTTTTCCGCCGGAATGGCGCCGCTCTCCAAACCTTGGATGCGCGCCGCGATCTTTTCATTCAAGCGGCGCAAGTATTCATGCTTATACCAAAGGGGATCTTTCGGCTCCGCGCCGCGCTCTTTCACGCGCTCGGCAAAACGGATCATCTGATAGATCGTCTGCTTGCCGTTGAGGCTCATCATGTCGTCGAACAATATTTGCCGCACGGAATCGCGCGCATCGCCGGGGCGCGCGGGCAAAAATTCCTCGAACATCCCGAGCATAACCGCGGGCCAGCCTTCGCGAATCACGGACAGAGTGCCGTCGAAATCAAAGAGGGCATGCGAAATCCCCGGGCGCGCCGCAAAGGACTTCGCGAATTCAACCGCCCCGGAAAACGATTCGGACATCGTCACTCAACAGCCAGGCGCGGCAGCTTTTCATCGATCATGGCCGCATTGTAAACGAAAGCCGCCATGATTGTCGCGGCCTGCTTCAAATCATCGGGCTGAATCCGGTCATAGACGTCTTCATTGGAGTGATGCGTGCGCGTCCCGTAATCGAGCGGGTCCTGGATGAATTGGAAGCCAGGCAAGCCGACGTTGGCGAAAGAAACGTGATCGGTGCTGCCGGTGTTGGAGGGCGTCAACGTCTCGGCGCCCAGATCGCGAAACGGTTCGAGCCATTTCCGGAAATAGGGACGGACCGCTTCGTTGCCCTGCATGTAAACGCCGCGAATTTTTCCGGCGCCATTATCGAGATTGAAATAAGCGGAAAATTTTTCGTGCTCGGGTTTCTTGACCAGCTCGCGCCGTCCGCCGCGCGCGCGATTTGTGCTCGAACCATCGCTGGCGCCGGCGCGATTGGTGGTGAAATATCCAAAATGATTGCTCACGTAGCCGCGCGAGCCAAGCAGCCCCTGCTCTTCGCCGCTCCAAAGCGCGACGCGAATGGTCCGGCGCGGCTTTAAATCGAGCGTCTTGATGATGCGCAAAACTTCCATGGCCGCGGCTACGCCAGTCCCGTTGTCGGTGGCGCCCGTGCCGGAATGCCAGGAATCCATGTGCGCGCCGACCATGACGACTTCGTCCTTCAAATCGGTGCCCGGAATTTCCGCGACCGTGTTGTAGGCCGTCAGATCATCGGTGTGATATTGCGCCTGCAAATCGACGGACATTTTGATTTTTTCGCCGAGTTTGGCCATGCGCGCGAGGCGATTGTAATCCTCGACCGCGACAGTGATCTGGGGCGGAATCGCCGGCGCATTCATTGAATAAGCCGACGGCCGAGCTGCTGCCGCTCCTCCACCTCCACCTCCACCGCCACCACCGCGCCGTCCGCCGCCGCCGGTTGGGTTGTTCGTTTCGCCTTCCGGTTCAGGCACCGAAGCGCTCTGCACAAAAATCGTTCCCGCATCTCCGGTCGTGCTCGGAACCAAAATCACCGCCGCGCCTTCTTTGGCCAGGAACGGCAAAAAGCGAGTCCAGCCCGCGCCGCCGCGCCCGCGAAAGGAAGGACGATTGGTGGAGACGGAATTCGTGACATTGGCGGTGTTGTCACCAAATTGCGCGGGGTCCGGCTGTGTCGTGCCGGCGGACGCGAGCGCCGGCGGCGGAGTAGGCCGCGGAAAAACCACCTGCCCCTGCGAGGTCGGGATCGGCGCATTTGCCATCACCAACAAATTCGAGGAATCATACCGCCGCGACGGCGCCTCGAAACGCGCCGGCACCGGCCTGGGCGTTCCCACCAAAACAATCGCTCCTTTCAGCTTCCCTTTGAACTTGTCCAGATACGCCGTATTGGTCGCGTCAAAGTAAACCACGTCCGCTTCCAACGGCCGCGACAACCCAGGCGACCACGCGCTCGGATACGCCTTCAGTTGGATATATTGGGGCGACGTCACGTGCGCGGAAAACCGTTGCAAGCTCCATCCCCTCCCGAAGACACCCCACGGTTCCACTTTGGCGTTTTCCATCCCCCACGATTCCAGTTTCGCGCGCGTCCAATCATTGGCGTGCTTCATGCCAGGCGAACCCGTCAGGCGCGGTCCGATCACATCCGTCAAATAACTCAGCGTCTCCATCACTTGCGAATGATTCAATCCCTCCTCGCGAATCCGCGCGATGGGATCGGTCACGCGCCGCTCCGAGCGGGCGGTCGGCGGCGGGTTCGTCGCCGCGGCTTGAGCCGCCGCCGGCTGGATCGTCGGGGCGGGCGCGGGCGCGGCAGGTTTTTCGACCGTTGGCGGCTTCTGGTTGGAGGCGCACGAAGCCGCCAGCAAAAGAGCGGTGGCCGAAAAAACTTTGAGGAAAATCGTCTTTTTCATGTGGAACGTCCTTGGGATTATGCCACCACCGCCCAAATGGCAACTCCTTTCGACCGCCGTTTCAGCGACTGCGGCGTTGTGAAGATTTCATATTCAAGACATCCTCCGGCGCATCGCCGTCATGAAAAGATTTTCCCGGAGCTCCCGCCGCCAGTTGGCCCGCGTTGTGTTCCTTTTTTTAGGATTTGTGTTCCCTGTTGTCACGCCGCGGGCCGCCGAATCAACTTTGCCAACCGGGCCGCTAAAATTCCAAACGAACTCCATCGAAGGTTGGCGCGTGCTGGTCAATGAGCGCTTGTTGGGGGAGAATTCCGCCGCCACCGAAAGAGCGTTGGAACTGTTGCGCGTCCAACTGCGGGAAATCGTCGAAAAAGTTCCCGCGCCAGCGGTGGCCCGGTTGCGGGAGGTGACGCTCTGGTTTTCGCCCGCGTATGCCAACGCGAAACCGAAGGCGGAGTATCATCCAGGCGCAGGATGGTTGCGGGCCAACGGCCGGAGCGAGGAGATGGTAAAGGGAGTGGAATTTACAAACGTGCCGCAATTTGAAGCCGAAACGCGGCGAATGCCCAATTTCACCCTGCACGAACTGGCGCACGCTTTTCATGATCGCGTTCTTCCAGGCGGGTTTGACAATCCGGAAATTAAAGCGGTGTATCGGCGGGCCAAAGAAGGCGGGTCATACGAAAAAGTCGAGCGCTGGCTTGGCAACGGCCGGCCGAACACACGGGAGCGATCTTATGCCATGACCAATCCGATGGAATATTTCGCGGAATCGACCGAGGCCTTTTTTTCGCGGAACGATTTCTTTCCATTCACGCGCGAGGAATTAAAACAGCACGATCCGGAAATGGAGCGCCTGGTGGCTAAACTCTGGGGCGTGACGCGCTAACTTGGTTAGCGAACGACGCTGCGATGAAGGGCGCGCTGAAGTTTTTCGAGCGCCTGGGCCTCGGTCACGAGTTGCGAGGCAGTCAAATGCGGGCCGGCGGAAAAATGGCTGAGCACGCGCCGGGAATTAATGCCGCCATAGGAAAAAATCTGCACCGAACTCCCTGGCATTCGGCCGCCGCCGGTCTGGCCGCTCACGATCAACGCCTGGTTTCTGTATAAATAGGAGTGTCCCGGATCGGTTCGATTTCCAAGAAAATATCCGGTGGTTGGATAAGCTTGGGGAGCAGTGATGCGGCCGGAACCAACCGAGCAGCTATCGAAAAAAGGATTGGCATAGCTGGCGCTGTAACTCAAAGCGAGCGTGAGCGCGGACTCGGCGCCCTCATACCTTCCGCACTCAGCCGTCTCCGCGCCGGGCACGTCCTTATGCGAATAGATGGCCAAGTGGCAGCTATCCGCGCGCAGGCCCAGGGCGAAGGGGCCGCATAAAGTGTCCAGCAGGAATTGGCCGTTGCCAACCAATCCTTCGCTCTCCACAAATGAAGTGGGAGCGGCGCCGACCAATGTGAGAATGCCGCGGGTGGCGCCGAACGGATATTTAAGCATGCAGAGCGCGGCGTTGAGATTGTCGCCCACGCAAGGCCAGATGATGCTTTTGCGCTCCCAGGTGCCGTCGCTTTTCAGCGTCTTCACGTATTCATCGAGCGCCTGGAGGGTTGTGTCGCTGACCGTCCCGCCATTGGATCGCACTAGTTGCGCGAACAAATTCACGTGCGGATCGTATGGTTTGGGAAGTTCGCCCGGCGGCAGGTACATCAACGAACTGAGCGCCGCCACCGTATCCGCCTCGCGCGCCACCGGAACCATGTAGCCATGGTTGCCGACGCGATCGGAGCGCATCGCGTTGCCGCCGGCGGCATCGACAAAATTGTAACCGCCTCGCTCGACGTCGAACAATTTTTGCGCGCCGTCATGGGTTCCCATCGCCACGTACCAAATCAGCGGCTGCGCCCATCCTTCGCGATAGACCGCCCCGCTCACCCGCGCGAATTCATCAAACGCGGCGCGAAATATCGAGTTGGTCGGGACCAATTGGTGGATTTGCGCCTTGTGCACCGTGTGCAGAAAAAATCCCAAAGTGTCGCCCGAATAAAGGATGGGGCATTTCAGGCGATTGCAAAGATACGTCGAGGTCAGCGGCATGTTCCGGAAATAAAACTCCGTCCCCGAAGGATAGTCGCCCGCCGAAATTGCCAGCAGCTTCACTTTTTCGTTCAACAATTCCTCCCCCGTCAGCGGGCTTAAGTCGTCCGGCCCGGAAAGCATCAGGTCATAAAGGCTCATGATGAACGAGGCTTCGATGATCGTGATGCTGCGCGGCGCGGCTTTGGACAAAATCTCGCGATAAAAGCGAACCGAATCCTGCGCGTTGTTGCGATGCCGGATGGTGTTCGGAAAATTATCCGCAATGTATTTGTCAAAACAATCGAAGACATCCAGCCAGGGGTTTTTGGTCGTGGCCACGGGGATGTTCGGACGCCCATAGGCGATGTTAAAAGCCTCCAGGGCTGGCGCGCCGTACGGGATGTACGTGCTGTAAGTGAGACCAACGATGTTGACCAAACCCATGTCGGCCAATTTGTGCAGCAGAACCAGGTCGCCAATGTCATCGCCATCGCCGCCCATGTCGCTGTCTAAAATGACCTGTGGAATTTCGGAGCCCGCCGGCGCTGGATTCGCCGCGGTCGAAAAGGCGCGGTAAAAGCGCGGGCTGTCGGCATTCCTGGAAAGTCCCGCGAGATTCGTCGCGCCTTCCTCCAACACGACCGTTCGCAGATCGCCCCAATCCGCCAGGTTGGTCGATGATTGCACGCGAACACTCATGCCAAGCGGACCGGAAATGCGCAGGCCCACGAAATCCGCCGCCGCGGTGATGGGCGCCAGTTTCAGCGGCGAATCAATATCAATTGCCATCAGCGCATTCGTTTGCGTGACCACGAACAACGTGCCTCCGGAAGTGACAAGGTCGAGGGCCGCAACATTTTTAAATTCCGACCGAAGCTGGGGCGCCACCGGCACGCTGATATCGAGCGTTTGCAAACCAAAACTGCTCGCGACAAACGCGCGTTGATCCCGGACGCCAACTCGCATTGCGAATCCGCTGGTCTCATAAGCGCCGGCGCGCCGGGGCTTGATGCGATCGCTCACGTCGATGATCTCCACGCCCGCGAAGCCGTCCGCCACAAAAGCCTGGTTGCCGGATAGTGTGACGGAGCGAGCATCACCCGTCGTATCGAAGCTGCCGACGATTCGCGGCGCCGCTGGGTTTGCGATGTCCGCGATCAGCAATCCGCTTTTGCCGGCGGCGAGGTAGGCAAAATTGCCGTCAATGGCGAGGCCGTTCAACGAACCGCCCGTCGCGAACGTCGCCACCTTCACCGCTTGCGTCGGATTTTGCGCCAGCCCTTCGATGTTATATATGGCCAAGCCGGCCGGACCATTGGCGAGAAAAAGATAATTGCTTAAGACACACACCGCAGTGGCTTCTCCGCCGCTATTGATCGCCGCCAACCGCACGATGTTCGTCGGAACGGCGACATCCATGATTTCCATTCCGGAAAGCCCCTCCGCGACAAATGCAATATGGCCGGACAGGGCAACGCCCTTCGCCTCGGCGGCGGTTTTAAACTCCGCGAGCAACCGCGGCTCAGAATTGGTTTCGGCCGTATAAATTCGCAACCCTGCCGACCCGTCCGCGACGTATGCTCTGCCACCGCTGACCAAAATCCCCTTTGGCTCGGAGCCCGTCCGATAAAGAGATGTCCAGTGCGGATTCACCGCGTCGGCGACATCGATCACCTGCATCCCCGCCCAACCGTCGGCGACATACGCGTGGCTGCCGGAAACAGCCGCCCCAAAAGCCGTCCCCGCGGTCATCTGCGCGCCGGCCATCCTGGGCGCGGCCGAGTTCCGCACATCAACAATGCTCACGCCTGCATCCGCGCACGAAACGTAAGCGAAACCGTTCGCAACCGTCACCGCCTGCGCGAACCCTCGCACTTCGCATTGCCCGATCCATTGCGGGCTGATCGGTGTGGAAATGCTATAAACGGCCAGCCCCGCGTGATCCAACGCGAGATATAGGCGATTTCCGGCGACGTCGATCCCTTTCAAGAATCCTTCGTTAAACAACGGAATGCTGTTCACACTCCTGGGGATGGAGGGATCAGAAATATCAATGACCGTAACGCCGATTAAGTTGGACAAAAGATAAGCGTAATTGCCGGAAACCGCGACGCCGTTGATCTTGTCATCGTTGAAAACACCGACGGAGATCAATCGATCCGGCTGGCTGATATCAACAATCCTCAAGCCAATCCAGTTGTCGCTCAAATAAGCGTAGCGTCCGCGGATGGTCACCGCGATGACGTTGCCCGGAGTGTCCAGCGTGCCGACGATCCGCGGGTTGGTTGGATCCGAAATATCCAACGCGGCGAATCCGGAAGTTCCATTCGCGACAAAAGCATTCGTGCCCGCAACCGCGACCGCCCATGCTTCGCCGCTCGTATCCAACCGCGCGAGGCGCCGGGGATGGTCCGGGTCGCTGACGTTAAGAACGATCACCCCCTGCGCCCCTGCCGCGAGAAAGGCCAAATCATTGGTGACCGTGAGGCCGCGCACAGGCGCCGGCAACGGCGTCAAATTCTCTGCGGACAAAGGCGTCAGGATCGCAGCGGCGAAGAGGAACAATCGCGCCAGCCATTGGATAATTGAAAACCCATTTCGCAAAGGAATCACATCCGGGGAGTTGCCGGGCACGACAGGAGAATGGCAGCGCCGGCTTGCGGTGTCAATTTCGCTTCGGAACGTTCATTCCCGCCCGGCCGCAGCGATGAATGGTTTTAGGTCCTCCATCAATTTGGCGAACGCTTCCAACGACACTTGCTGCGCCGCGTCGGAGAGCGCCTCCGAAGGATTTGGATGCACCTCGATCAGCAGCGCGTCCGCGCCCATCGCCACCGCGCCTTTGCACATGGCGACAACCAAATCGGCCCGCCCCGCGCCCTGGCTTGGATCAATGACAATCGGGCAATGGCTTTCCTTTTTGATGATCGGGATGGTCGATAAATCCAGCGTGTTGCGAGTGTAAGTTTCGAACGTGCGAATGCCGCGTTCGCAAAACATCAAATTGGAATTCTCGTTGGCCAGCACATATTCGCCCGCCAAAAGCCATTCCTCGATCTTCATCGAGAGACCGCGCTTGAGCATGACCGGTTTTCCCGTTTTGGCCGCCGCGATGAGCAATTGGAAGTTTTGCGAATTGCGCGCGCCGATTTGCAAAATGTCCGCATACTCCGCGACCAGCTCCGCATGCTCTTCGGAAAGCAATTCGGTGATCACAGCCAGCCCCGTCTCGCGCCGCGCTTTGGCCAGCATCTTCAAGCCCTTTTCGCCAAGACCCTGGAATTCGTATGGCGACGTGCGGGGCTTGAAAGCGCCGCCTCTTAAAATCGTCGCGCCGGCGGCCTTCACCGCTTCCGCCGTCGTCAACAACTGCTTCTCGCTTTCCACCGAACACGGCCCGGCCATCACCTGGAATTTCTTCCCGCCGAGCTGGATTTTTTCCGCGCCGACCTGCAGCGTGATGGTGGAATTGCCCTTGTGCGCCTCGCGCGAAACGAGCTTATAACGCTTTTGCACAGGCATCACGCGCTCGACTTGCTTCCACGCCGAGAGAGCTTCCAGCGAACTATGCGTGCGCTCGTCGCCGATGGCGCCGATGACCGTCCGCTCGACGCCGCGCATGATATGCGGGCGGTAGCCGAGCTTGCGGATTTCCTTGATCACAGCGCTCTCTTCTTTTTTCGAAATGTCCGGTTTTAAAACGACGATCATGGCAAATAAAAAAGCCGCAGGGGCGACCTGCGGCTGGGGTTAAATTTTTTCCATCAAAACCCGAGACGCAGTGAGACAGGGCTAAACCAGCCCCCAAAGTTCCCACAGCTAAATCGGGTGTTCGTTCTCATCAATTAAGTCCACGGTACACGCGGGTAACGCGCGGGTCAATTCCAATCCCCAGCGCGCGATTGACCGAGCCGGGCGCGCCTCGCTAAAACGTGCCGGTGCAAAACGCGCTGGACCTCGTCAGAATCTGGGTGATCGTCGTTTCATGCTTCTGCGCGGGAAGCTGGGTTTTATCCGCGGCCCGGTCTCTTGGCGGGCGCGGCTACCTCGCTCTTTTCGCGGTGATCATTCTAATCCTGATCGGAATCGGGAGGGTTTCCGGCTGGACCCGCGCGGGCGCGATTCGAGTTTGGCGAAAATTGAAACGACGCTTCCGCCGGCCGCTGCCGCTCTCGTTCCTGGTCATTTCCGCAATCAATCTCATCAGCGGCGCCATCAACGAAGTCACCAACGGCGACTCCATCGGCTACCGAATTCCCCGCACTCTCCATTGGCTGAGCGAAGGCCGCTGGCACTGGATTCACACCGCGGACGACCGCTTGAACGTCGTCGGCCTTAACTACGAATTTCTCGGCGCTCCCTTCCTGTTTTTTTTCGGCGACGAACGTTGGATATATCTCGTCAGCATCGGCGGATATTTATTGCTGCCCGGTCTTTTCTTTTCATTTCTCCGGCTGGTTGGCGTCGGCGGGCGCGTGGCCTGGTGGTGGATGTGGCTGTTTGCCGCCGGCTACGTTTACGCCATGCAAGCGAGTTCTATCGCGACGGACGGATTCTCCGCCACCGCCGCGCTCGCCGCCGTTGTTTTTGCGCTCCGCGGCGCCCTTCGCCAAAACGCCGCCGATCTTTGGTTCGCCATCCTGGCCGCCGCCTTCTTATCCGGCATCAAACAAGTCACCTTGCCCTTGGGAATCATCGTCGCCTTCCCGATTTTAAGCGGCTTCAAAATTCTCCTGCGCAGACCCGCAATCACCGGCGCCGTGGTGGTCATCGCCTTGCTCGCCTCAGTTCTTCCAATCACCATCGCCAACGTCCATTACGCCGGCTCCTGGAAAGGCTTTAACAAAGAAAATCCTTACGAACAAAAGTCCTTTCTTTGGGGCTTCATTGGCAATTCGTTCGTGATTCCCGTGCAAAATTTGCAGCCGCCGATCTTTCCCGCCGCGGATCGCTGGAACGATGCCATGCGCCGCTTCGTGCGGACACCCTTCGGCAGCCGCTTCCAACATTTCGAAACCTTTGCCGCCCTGTGGCGCGCGCCCAGCGAAATAAACGCCGGCCTCGGTTTTGGCCTTTCGATTCTGATCCTCGCAACCGCATTGGCTCTGGCCCGCGCGAATTCGCCATCCCGCTTCAATCCGAAAAAGGATTCGTTTATCATTCGATGGGTCATCTGGACGCCAGTCCTGGCAGCAGCCGCCTGGATGGGAAAGTCCGGCCTCATGCAAAACGCCCGTTACTTTGCCCCGTACTATCCCTTTCTTATGCCGCTGCTTTTGCGAAATCCGAACAATTTCCTCCTGACGCGACGCATTTGGTGGCGGCGTCTGGCGTGGGCGACGATTCTGCTGCTCATCGGACTTCTCATCATTTCCCGGCAACGACCGGTTTGGCCCGCGGGCAAAGTCACCGCCTGGCTGACCGCCCGCTATCCCGAGAACCGTTTCGTAAAAAAAGTTCGCAATGCGTATAGCTTCAGCGCCCGCAAAGAACCGTTGCGTCGCTCGATCACGCAACTTATTCCCGACTCCGCCAAGGTCGTCGGCTACTCCGCTGAGAATGGCAAACTCGAAATGCCCCTCTGGACGGCAACGCCGGGCCGCCGCGTGCATTGGATCAAACTCGATGACGACCCATTGCGTCCCAGACAGCTTGGCATCGAATACGTCCTCGTCGACCCGAGCGCCATCCAACTGACTCCTGGAAAATCCATCGATTCCTGGCTGCAACGATTCCCCGGCGCCGTGATCGGCCAATTCGGAATCATCGCCCTGCCTGAAACCGAACCGGAAATCGCCTACGTCGTAAAACTCGCGCGTTAACCTCTACCGTTTCGGGTCGAGATTCCGCGCCAGGTCCTCGGGCGTGACCGTTGATTCAACGCCGTTCGCCGGAACCTCCGCCTTCGCGACCCACAACAGCGCATTTAACACCAGCTTTCGAAAATCTTCATTCCCCCAGTTCTTATGATAATGCGCCCCTGTGAAACCAAATCCCCTGCCCCCATCGGAGCGCTGAAACGCCCACGCGACGTGTTCCGCGCGGCCTTTGTTTTCGCGCACGAATTGGTTGCCGCCATGCGCGTCGTCCTTTCCGTTGCGCGTCGAGTCCGGCGGAACGGCGGTCAAAATCGGAACCGCCTTCTCATCGAACCGCATGTTGTAATACCATTCATCGCGAATCTTGAAGGGCTTCACTCCGCGCGTGATCGGATGGTCCGGCAATTTCGTGAAGTCCGCTTCCCACGTCGGATTCACCGAATAAAACGTCTCGAAATAGCCGCCCATCCAGCGGAGAAATTCCGGGCCGCCTTTTTCTTTTGGAACTTCCACCGCGTAGTGGAGGTTGGCAAAGCCGACGCCTTTGGCCATGAACGGTTCGAGTTGCTTAAGATGGTCCCCCTGCACGGCTGGGTGTCCGCCGCCGCCATCGGCGTAAAAGACAATCGCATCGGCATTGTCGAACGCGGTCGGATCTTTGGGCCAGCCGTTGAGATAAAACGTGGGAAGAACATTCGTTTGCCCCAAGAGAGCTTTGCTCAAAAGCTGCACGCCCGCGTTGAATTCATGGTCGCCCTTCCCGTGGCTGGGCGTCCCCGCCACCAGGACTAGTTTTTTTTTGAGCCCAGCGGCAACCGCTTTAATTCCACGTCCTTGATTTCCATTTTCATCGGCCCGCCCACGTGAAGTTGAAAACCTAAAATGCCAGAAGATTTCCGATTTTTCTCGTCTTCATCGGTGACGTCCACCGTCGTTTTTCCGTTGATCTGGTGGACCAGGTGATTTCCCTGCGCGGTAATCACATACTCATTCCAATCACCGTTCTTGATCGCGGCTTTGAGTTCGTCCTTGTCGCCAGTGGAACCGGTGACCTCTTTTTTCCCGCCCTCCTTTAAGACCACCTTCTGGCCGCGCTGCGACACCAAGCCGCGCCCGCGCTCTTCATACATCATGCCTGTGTACTGATTGCCCGCGTCTATGTCGGCCTGGTAACCGCCGACCACAAACGGCCCGATGTTCGTCATTTCCCGGCTGCGATATTGGAGACCCGAGTTCCCGCCGGTGATGCGATATTTAAAATGAATTTCAAAATCATCCACCGATCCCGCGCGCCAGATCAAAAAGGTGTTCGTTTTGATCTGATGTTCAGGCGTCGTTTGGCCCACAATCACGCCGTCTTTCACGGACCACAATTCAGGCAAACCTTCCCAGCCGGTTAAATCTTTGCCGTTGAAAATCGGACTGAAGCCCGCTTCCCCCGCAAGCACAGAAGCAGCGAAGGCACAGGCCAACAAGAGATTACGAATTGATTTCATACTCATTTCACTTTCCAAAAAAACGTTTCAAATTCTTCAAACCTTTGACCGCGATCTCATCGCGCGTCGGTTCCATGCGGCGCCAAATCGCCGCCGCCCGCGCGATCACTTTCACGTCCGTGGTGAAGGATTCGATCACGACATCGCCTTTGTAACCGATGGACTTCAGAGCTTTGACGATGGGCGCCCAATCGATGTGATCGTTGCCGGGCGTGCCGCGGTCGCTGCCGCAGGCGTGAAAATGCGCGAGGAGTTTGCCCACCTTCTTGATGGCCCCGGCCTGCTGCTTTTCCTCGATGTTCATGTGGAAGGTGTCGAGGTGAATCTTGAGCGCGGGACTATTCACGTCGGCAACCATCTTCAACGCCTGGTCGGCGGTATTCATGAAATCGGTTTCAAAGCGGTTCAACGGCTCCATGCAAACCTGCCGCCCATTTTTCTCGGCGTGCTTGCACAAGGTCTTCAAATGCTTCACCACCGTTTTCCACTGCTGCTTGTATTCCTTCTCGGGCACCGCATCCGCGCGGCCGACTTCGGAATAAACCGGACCGATGAGGCTGGGGCAATCAAGCACGACCATTTGATCGATGAGCTTCATCATATATTCAAGCCCTGCCTTCTGCCCTTCTTCCGTCCCGCGCAAATCGCGCCCGCCGCCCATGCACGCGCAGACCGACCCGCAAACCAATCCATTCTTGTCCAACTCGCGCTTCACATGCGCCGGATCAATATGCGAGGGGTCTTCGACCGGAATTTCAATCGTTTCGAATCCCCACTTCTTGAACTGCGGAAACAGTTTGGTGGAATCGTTGGTGAACGGAGAAGTGAACAAAAATGTGTTGATCCCGAATCTCATAGGCAATGGCGTGAGGCTAAAGAACTCCGCGCCCGTGTCAAAACTTTCCGGGTTTTTTGACATCTGGGCATTTGGATTGCGATTCTGAACCGCACCGCGTAGCTTTCAGCTATGACATTGGACGAGATCAAATCGACCATGGCGGCCCTTCCGCCCGAGCAACAAAATCATCTGGCCGCTTATCTCGTTCATCTTCGCCACATGCGCGACCCAGCAATTCGCCAGGAGATCACAAATCTCAACAACGAACGCGACCCTTCGAAATGGATCAGCCCTGAGCAACTCCGTGAAAAATGGAGCGACTAACGGATTGCGCCTACTTACAGGGTCCTCATTACGGCTGACGTTCTTCACCTTCGACGCCCGTCACGGACTCAACGCGACGACATTCTGGCCTTCATCGATCACCTGAAAATCCACCCCTTTACCGAAGGCGATTACGCTGAATCCGATGAAGCCGGCCGTCCCGTTCAAATCAAAGTAATCGGCCAATACGCGCTTACGTATTGGCCGGACCACGCCGTTTGCGAAGTGAAAATCACCAAAATCGAGCGTGCTGATTGAACACATTGAACCAGCAGATTCGGCTAAAGTTCAAGCCGCCCGGGCAAGCGCCGCGGGCGGCATCGTGTTGATTCTGCAAACCGTTACTTTTGGCAACCGCAGGGCGAGCAGTTGCAGCGTCCAGGTTCGCATGAACACGCGCCGCCGCATTGGCAAGCGTCGGCGGTATTCAAGTTGGCTTGGCGGTTCTTCGATTGGTTTTTGCGAGTCGATTTCATAGTCGTTAATTTTCAGTTTCACGGCGCGGTCCCGACATCGTTGCCAGGATTTACCGGCCGTTCACCAGAGCTAACGGATGAACCGCAAATCCATTACACTCCTTTTTGGAAAAAATTTTCTCAATGACAATGCGACTCTTCGTCCGACTCTCCGCAGGTGCAATCGAGACACCCGTGCGCGCTGCAGGCGCCGCAATTGGCCGTGAGAGCCTTGCGCATGTGTTTCCGGGCGCGGTGAAGTTTCACGGTCAAATTATTCCTTGTTAAACCCAGTTTGGCGGCGACCTCATCGGGCTCCTTCTCTTTCAAATCCACCTGCTCCAACAGCTCGCGATATTGCTCCGGAATCAAGGCAAGCAATCGTCGAAAGCATTTGCATAATTCGCGTGCGTCCTCTTCATCAGGAGTTTCCGGAAATTCCTTCTCAAATCGATCCAGGGCGCGGCTGCGCGCTCCTTGTTTTCGATAAACATCGATTATCGATCGCCGCAGAATCCGATAAAACCACGCGGTCGTTTCCTCGTCGGTTTCAGGATGCCGATCCGCCGCCAGCGCCTTCATCAAACTCTCCTGCACCACGTCTTCCGCCAGGTGATGATCCCCGAGCCGATTCCGCGCAAATGCGACAAAAGTCTGCAGATTCTTGATAATCGCGCCCTCAACGCTCGCCATGCGGAGATCCTACTCAATAGGTCTGAATCTGCAAAATTCCTTTTTGGAACGGCGCTTATTTCGGTAATCATCCCAATCACGCTGAAGTGTTCAAAATATTCGAAATCCCGAAAAAGGAATTTAAACGCAAAGGCCGCCAAGACCGCGAAGAAAACGTGAAGACGAGAACCAACAGTTCAAACCCTGTCTTTTTCGTTCCATTGCGGTCTTGGCGATCTTCGCGTTTCAACCCCGGGATGAAACCGCCTTGACGCGGCCGATTGGCTAGCAGACTTTGTTCACGCTATGGCGAAAAAGCGCATCAAGTGAAGACCTCGATCTTCCTGACGGCCATCCTCGCAGTCACCAGTCGGCTCTCTTCCGGCGCACTCACATTGGAAGACATTTCGCCGCATTTCACATCGAAGACCGAGTTTGTTTGGGAAGCGTCGACCAACCACCTGCGCAAAGAGTATTGGATTTTCAAAAGGCGGCCTCAATTATTTTCCCAGACTGTGATTTCAAATGCGATCGTGCTGGCGTCTCTGCAAGAACATGGAATTCCAAAACCGTCGGGGCGAGGGACTCTTTGGGATTTCAATAATTGTCCCTGCGGGCATCGACCCACTTTTTCGATCGTCCCGGTTGACGGAATAATTTCCTACGTGTTGCCAGGGTTTAGAAATGGATCACAGGACGATCTTCCGGGAAACGATCTGGTAGGCGAAAGAGCATGGAAATGCGCCAGCGGGTTGGGTCTTCACGAGAAGGACCTATCGCCAAGAACAATTGCCATGGCGTTTTGTGACTATGACATTAACGGCCGGCTGGTCACAAATAACTCTTGTGGCCGCCGCATTAGTTTGGCGCGCCGCATCGATGACGTGGAATTTCAAAACGACTCTGAGGGTTTTTCCATTGAATTCGGCAGTCACGGGCAAATTCGTTCATTTACCCTGGTCTGGCCGAAGCTTGAACGCTCGAAAAAGCGCCGAACCGCCGCTCCTGATCAAATCATAGCCTGCCTCAAAGCCTTCAAAACGCCGGTCGCGCCAAAAGATGACGAAGCCGACTATTTCAGCCGGATCAGGACACTAGCCAAAGCTCGGAAAGTCACAATCACAAGAATCACACCATATTACGCCGACGAAGTCTTCGGCCAATCGGCAGAAGAACTCCATCCGAATCGGCCAAAGTTTGCGACTCCATTCGCCGAGTTGAAAGTCGTTGCGGAGTTGGAAAACACAAGCATGGATGCGCTCCTTTACGCGCCCATTCTTGTCACCGAAGTGAACCGTATTTTGAGCGCTCGATAAAACCTTTGTGAGAGGCAATCTATTGTGACTCTTTGAACACGGCACTGGAACGTCCCCGTCAGCAGCGGCGAGAAATGTCCAAATGCCCGACGGGAATCGCCTCGACAACTTCGCCAAATGCCCAGGCAGCAATCGCTAAACTCTTCAGCCAGCCGCCACGCGCTTGACGCAGTCGGTTGGCTAACATAGCTTGTTAGCGCTATGGCAAACAAGCGAATCACGGGTCGGGAATTACGGCACGGGGCGCCGGAGGAGAATCTTTCGCCGGGCGAATCGATCGTGATCGAAAAGCGCGGCGGGAAGCGGTTCGAGCTGACCAGGATTGACAAGGGCGCCGTTAATTTTAACGAGCAGATGGAGCGCGTTTTTCGGGAAATTCCCGCGGAAGGCAAGCGCGTCAAGACGAACCTGGCCCGCACGCTTTTGGAGGATCGGGAGTGATTGTTTATTGCGACACGAGCTGGCTGGTGAGCTATTTGAATGAAGAGGACGAAAACCATCGCGTCGCCCGCACCACCGCCGCGAAACTGACCGGGCATGATTTCGTAGTCTGTGAGGTCCACTTTCTGGAATTGCCCGCTGCGATCAGGGCCGCCACGCATCGCGCGGCGGATCCCGTCCCTGAACACATCGCTCGGCGAGTGATCAATCGTTTTGATCGCGCGGTTACCGGAAAGATTCTGATTCGCAAGGAGGTGGATATGAAGGATTCCGTGGCCATGGCTCGTTCTCTTGGGGAAACTCACGGTTGGAAGCAAAGACATACCACCTTTGACCTCTGGCATTTGGCGGCAGCGTGGTCTTTGTCCGCCGGAACCTTTCTGACCTTTGATCAACGACAGGGAAAAATTGCCGGCGTATTGGGCATGGGTCTTTGAGCCGCTGTCACCCTTTTTTGAACTTTCAAAGCCAGGCGGGGTCTATATGGTGGAGAAGTTTCAAAGGACTTAACGAGGTTATACTCAAAACGAATATTCGATTATGAAGACAATGCGTTGGGCGGTGTTGTTGATGGGGCTGACTTTAGCCTGTCTGCCAGGGCGGTCAGCAACGTTGAAGGTGGGCGATCCGGCGCCCAAACTCGGCAACGGCAAATGGGTGCAGGGCGACCCGGTCAAAGCTTTCGAGAAGGACAAGGCGTATATCGTGGAGTTTTGGGCCACATGGTGCGGGCCTTGCCGCGAGAGCATTCCGCATTTGAACGAAGTTTACGGGAAATACAAAGACAAGGGGCTCGTGGTCATCGGGCAGGATTGCTGGGAGAACGATGAGGATGAAGTGCCGCGTTTCATCAAGAAGATGGGCGATAAGATGACGTATCGCGTCGCGTTGGATGACAAGACTTCCGAACAGAAAGGATGGATGGCGATCAATTGGATGGAAGCGGCGGGCCAAAATGGGATTCCTTCCGCGTTTGTGGTCGGCAAGGACGGAAAGATCGCGTGGATCGGCCATCCGATGACGTTGAAAGAAAAGACGTTGGATGAAGTGTTGGCGGGGACGTATGACGTGGCGAAAGCGGCGGCGGAATATCAGAAGAAGAAGGAGCAGGAAGAAAAGATGAGCGCTGTTTGGGGCGACTTCAACAAAGCCGCGCGCGCCAAGGAATGGGATCAGGCCGAGGGGCTTTTGGACAAAATGCAGGCGATGATGGACGAAGATGAACGCGGCAATTTGGACATGATTCGCCTCCGCCTAAAGTTGAGCAAGAGCGACGCGGACAGCGCCGAAAAGCTCGCCACGAAATTGGCGCAAAAAGAGCCCGAGAACGCGATGTATCACAATGAATTGGCCTGGATGATCGTCACCACTGGCAAAGCGTCGAAAAGCTTGCTGGATTTCGCGGAAAAAGAAGCGAACCGCGCCGCCGATCTTTCCAAGGGCAAGGACGGAAGTATTTTGGATACCGTGGCCCGCGTGCAGTTCCTCAAGGGAGACAAGGAAGGAGCGATCAAGACTCAGCAGAAAGCCGTGGAGCTAATCACAGACGAACGCGCGAAAAAGTCGTTCGAGAAAACACTCGACAGTTACAAGGCTGGAAACTTGCCTGAATAAAGCCGCGTCCTGAATCCTTTGAGGGGCGGTCAGCGCGTGCGTTTGACCGCTCCAGGCTTGAAGGCCGCTGCAAATGAGCGGAGAAAACAGAACTGAAGCCGACCTCGCCAAGCGAAAGATGGCGCTCGGTGTCCTTTGGGTGGCGCTGGCCATCTACGCGCCATACTCCTGGATTCTTCTGCTTCTTCATCATCGCAATGAATGGCTCAAATTGTGGATCGCCCTGCCGGGGCTGATTCCCGCTCAACTCCTGGGGATGTTGGGAATTTCCGACGAGCAGATTCGGGTCATCGGCCCGATCCTGGCCGTCGCGTTGCCGTGTCTGGCCATTTTTCTTGTTCTTTGTTTTTGGCGCCGGCGCAAACTCGTGAGCGCGGTCACCCTCGCGCTCTCCTGCGTTCCAGTTTCATTGCCTACCTCTTCATGCTGGCCTGAGCGCACCGCTTACGGTTCTTCGACGACACGATAAAAAGTGTTCGTCGTGGCAGTCACCGGCACCGGTTGATTCGGTTGCGTCAACGTGAATGACGGCAGCCTGGACCAAGTGGCGCCGGCATCAAGGCTGGAGGACGTTTCAATCGCGTGCTGCTTTCCTACTTTGCCTCCGATCTGCAAGATTGTTTGCTGCCCCGCTCTTGAAATCCCGACCGTCGGCGGAAGCACGGGTCCAAAATCGATAATCTCGAAGCCGCCTGGTCCCTCCGGAACAAAGGCAAGCGTGCCGCGAACCGTCGCCCGGTTCGGAAGACTGCGTGTTTGGTAACGGCCCAGTTCTTTTGGCGCGCTTGGGAGGGTGACATCGACAACGTAAACAGCGGGATAAGTCGAAACCACGACGATGTTGCCCGACTGCGTGAGGGCTCCATCCATTCCGCCAATAGCCGGAGCGGGTGGAACTCGGCCAAGCGCGGAAATCTCCCCGACTTGAGTGATCGCGTTCAAGTCATGAATATCAAGAACTTTCAGGCCTCCTTTGGTTGTCCAAACGCAACCGATACCATTGTTTAGCGCCGCGGATGTCACCCAATTGAGAACACCCCAGGAACCTTGCGCGCCGTTGCGCAAATCCACAAATGTGGCGCGAGTTTCGAGGCCGCCGGAATTGACGAAGGCCAGAAATGAGGACGAAGTTTGAATCCCGCCGAATCCGCTCGTGGCCATGGATGAATAGGGCCCTTGCACAACCGTGACCTCCTGAGGCGCGGCGGGGTTCGAAATATCGAGAATCACGACGCCGTAATCGTTGAAAGAAGCCAACGCTTTTTCATTCCACCAACCCACACTCGTCGCTTGATAAGTGGCTTTTTGAAACGAACCCAACAGCCGGGGCGAATTAGGATTCGAAACATCCAAAATCTGAATCCCATCCCCGATGATTAAGGCATTTGTGCCGCTGACGGAGACATCGCGCACGGCGGCGGCGCTTTTGTACTCCCCGACTGGAAGAGGGTTCGCGGGATTGGAAACGTCGAGAATTTGCAGGCCGCCCACCCCGTTGGCGAGGTATGCGAAATTTCCCTGCACATCAACCTTTGCGACCGCAACGGTATTTGTCGATGTTTGCGGATCGCCGGGCCATTTGCCAATCACGGATAAACTCTGGGCGCGCACGCTGGCGAGGAAAAGTCCCATCGAGCCGAGGAGAGAGATGGTCTTGAAGGAATGTTTTTTCCACATAGCCTTTTCTTTGAACTTCAATTAACCGAACGGCGCGGATAGTCAACATTATAGAGGCGAATGCAAACTTTGCGCTATTCTGCCGAAGTATTTGTCTCGCGCCGACTGGTGAGATGTGAGAGTCCTTTTGGACCTCCATGAATGTGCCGTTGCGGATTTTTCGGATTTTGTCGCTCACCACTCTTTTGCTGATGTTCGGTGGGGAGAGCGAGGCGGCGCAGCGACCGAATGTCATTGTCATTCTGGCGGATGATTTGGGGTATGGGGATTTGAGCTGTTACGGGCACCCGACGATTCGGACGCCAAATTTGGATCGGATGGCGGCGGAGGGGATGCGCTTCACGGATTTTTATTCGGCGGCGGAAGTTTGCACGCCGAGCCGGGCGTCGTTGTTGACTGGACGTTACGCGGTGCGCAGCGGCATGGCGCATAATCAATTTCGCGTATTGCGAAATCGGTCCACTGGGCATTTGCCGGAGAGCGAGGTAACGCTGGCGGAGGTTTTAAAGGCACGCGGGTATGCGACGGGGATGGTGGGCAAGTGGCACTTGGGCGTGTGGTATGTGGAACCTGCGGGGTATCCGCGCCGGCATGGATTTGATTCTTTTCTCGGCTTGCCGCATTCCAATGACATGGATCCGACAGGCTTGGGGCCGAAGCCGGCGGGGCATCTCGCGGAGCAACAAGCGGAATGGTGGAACGCGCCGCTGTATCGGAACGAGCAGTTGGTGGAGCAGCCCGTCGATCAGACGAAGTTGACGCGGATTTATACGGAGGAAGCGCGGAGATTTATCCATGACCATCGGAAGGAGCCGTTCTTTTTTTATTTCGCGCACACCTTTCCGCACACGCCTTTATTTGCGTCGGGAGCGTTTAGAGGGACGAGCCGCCGCGGGCTTTATGGAGATGCCGTGCAGGAGTTGGATTGGAGCGTCGGGCAAATTTTAGAAACATTGCGGCGCGAAAAGCTGGCCGAGAACACGATCGTCTTTTTCACCAGCGATAACGGCCCGTGGTTGATCATGAATCAGCAAGGCGGTTCCGCCGGCTTGTTGCGCGACGGCAAAGGAAGCACGTGGGAAGGAGGCATGCGCGAGCCGGCGATCGCCTGGTGGCCAGGAAAAATCAAACCCGCGCAGGTGAACACGAACATGACCACGATGCTCGATTTGTTCCCGACGCTGGCAAGTCTCACGGGCGCGGACATTCCCAAGGATCGCGCCATGGATGGAATCGATCTGAGTCCGAATTGGCTGAAGGCCGCGCCGCTGCCGAGCCGTCCGTTCTTCTATTATCGCGGCACGAATCTGTACGCGGTGCGGAAGGATCAATGGAAAATGCATCTCTTTACGCAAAAAGGTTATGGCCAACCCAAGCCCGACGCGCACGAACCGCCGTGGCTCTTCAACGTAAACATTGATCCGGGCGAAACCTTTAATGTTTCAACAAATCATCCAACCGTGGTGGCGGATTTGCTGAAGGAGATTGAGGCGCACCGGACCACGGTCGTCCCGGTGCCGTCGCAATTAGAAACAGTCGCGACGAATACGCCGGCTGCGAAGCCATGAAACGAAAGCCTTCAACGGGATTTTTTCTTCGCCTTCCTCAAGACGTCGTAGGTCAGGAATAATTCGCCTTTGATTTGTTTCAGCGCTTTCAGTTTGAGATGCGCGGCTTGTTTCAGCGTGGAAAAACCTCGCCCATCGCAGAGGGTCATCGCCCGGCTTCCACACAGGACGAGCGGGCAGACGGTCACGTGCATCTCATCAACGACTCCGGCGCGAATCAGCGCGGCGTTCGTTTCTCCGCCGCCTTCGCAGAGCAGACGTTTGACTCCCCATTGCGCATGCAGCCATCGGAAGGCGCGGGCAAAATCCACCGTCTTTTTCCCAAAGCCTTTCACCGTGGCCAATCCGCTCAAACTTTCCGCGCATGCTTTGGCGGCGCTCCTCGTTGTCAGCACGATGATGGGCGACACCGGCTTTTTGAAAATGCGCGCGTCGGGAGCAATCGTTCCGTCCTCGCTCACCAGGATGCGCAGCGGTTCGGGCGACAGCCCCAGGCGAAGGCGTTTTTTGACGCACGCGGGCGAACCGGCCGCCAGATCAATTGAAAACGTTTCGACGGTTTCGGCGCCGCAAAGGACAGCGTCGGCTCCGGCCCGAAGTTGAAACACGAACTGCCGATCCCTTGCGCTGCTAAACTGGATCAGCGAACGGTTTTCCAGCGCCAGCTTGCCATCGAGCGACACCGCGCCGTTGGTCAGCACAAAAGGCAATTCGCGACGTTGAAACATTCCTCTTCACCATGCCCCAGCCGAAGCGGTCGGCGCCATCAGAATTCCACGTGTGGCCAGCTTAGGAGCGGCGATTATAATTTTCTCGCCGCCAGCAGTCGTCTCAGCAGCTTGGCGTTCTTGATCGCAAAAGCCTCACGGTCATTATTGAAGTAGGCCCACACCTCACGCGCCTTGCTTGCTCGAATTCGCTCCACCCAAACGTCGAGTTCCTCTCGGGAATAGTCGTGCCGATACCAGCGCGGCAGGCCGTGGAAGCGCACATATAGAATATCCGAGGTTTTGACGAGTTCGTCCGGCAAACGCGGGCCGCTGACGGAGCAAAAAATCAGCCCGCGTTTTTCAAACGCCCGATAGACAGCCTTGCGCCACCAACTCTTATGTCGAAACTCGATCGCATTGCGAAAGGCCGGATCGAGTTGCGTGACGATGCTCTTCAAGCGCGCGCGGGTGTATCGATAGCTGGGCGGAAATTGAAACAAGAAGCACCCCATCTTTTCGCCAAGCGCTTCCGCGATGGAATAAAATTTCTCGACCAGCTTTTTCGTTCGAACCATCCGCCTTTCATGCGTGATGGCGCCGTTGACTTTGATTGAATACCGAAATCCTTCCGGCGCCTGTCTCACCCACGTCTTGATCGTCTGCGGCTTCGGCCAACTGTAGAAAGGCCCGTTCAACTCCACCGTTTTAAAGTTCTTCGTGAAATGCTTGAACCAATGATGCCCCGGCAGTTCCTGCGGATAAAACTGTCCTTTCCAATGCCAGTAATACCACCCCGAAGTGCCCACCTTAATCTCCATGAAATGAAATTATCTTAAGTTTCGGATGACGGCCACGGTTCGTGCGGACTGCTTAAAGGGCCAGGGGTTTTATTATGGAATCTCCACGCGATAGAAAATTGCATCCGCGCTCGATTCATCGGTGAAAGAAATGACATATCCATTCTCCGTTTGCTCACTGACAGGGCGCCAGTCTCGGAAATTAGAGGAGGCTTTGACATGAACGTTCGCGCCTGGTTGCGCTTGCACTGTGCCGGAGGCGCCGGTGGGTGTTCTATGCAACGCGCCCATGGTAAGAATGGGATCCAGGCGAAACGCGCGCACTTGGCCATCTTTGAGTCCGTAGCCCACAATTTGGCCCGCGTCGTTAATATCGGTCGCTTCGAGCAATCGCCAGCCTGAGCCGGAAGGGATGAGCGAATTCAGATTGGTGACTCCGACGGAGTTGGCAATTAAAGCCTCCTTGTCTTGCAACTCGGAGGGCAATGGAGGGTTCGAGCTTGGATGGCCCAAATAAGATCCGCTCCATCTCGGAAGGTAGCTCCCGACCACCTCGCCCCAGCGATTAATTCCACGCCCAACCGCGTAAAGCGCGTAGCCGCTGGTGATGTTTTCAAGGAGACCTTCCGAATATCGCGGCGCCGCCACGCGATATTGGCGATAGTCGCCGCTCTCCATCATCCCCGTAAACTGGCGGGCCTCGTTAATCGCAAAGGCGATCCCGCTCCCGTAAACCTGGGGCGCAATGGCGCTGCTCTCCACCGGATCATCCACGAACGGCGGATAAATTTCCAAATCCTCAATGACAGGCTTCTGGCTGCCCGTGTAATCCGCGGCCGAACCGACTATCTGGCGGCGGTTATTAATCGCATACGGACGAAACCAAAGATCGCTTTTAACACCATTCACAATCGCGAAGCCGACGCCTCCGGTGGACGCGCCGACAATATCGCCTCGATCGTTGATCCCGACGGCCTCGCCGGCTCCAGTGAAGCCGAGATTCTCCATCAGATTGGCGCGGTAAAGAAATGGAACGCTGATGCCGGCGGATGTTTCCGCGGAGCCGACAATGTCGCCCTGGTTATTGATGTCGAGAGCGACGCTGGCGTTGCCGCCGAGCGTCCCGAGATCGCGCACCGTCCCGTTCTCAAAAAGAACAGCTCGGTCTCTGTCGCTGACGTTGCGCGCCTTGCCAATGATTTGCCCGGCATTGTTTATGGCCAACGCGACGGTCTGGGTTCCGCCCAACGTGCCAAGGTCTGTCACAGAATACGGCCCCAATCGACCAAGAAAGTTAGTCACTGAAATCGCGACATGGTTCGAGGCCGCAGCGGTCGAGTCGAGCGTGTTTAGAACGAAACTAAAATCGTAGTTGCCGGCCGGCAGATTGGTGAGCTTCAACGTGAAGCGATTGGTCAGAATGGTGGCGATCCGCACCGGCTCTTTCCGGCTGTAATAGTTATTCGGCCGCGGCATCCTAAAAATTCTCAATTCGAACCATTCCCCTTCCGCCACGGTCACTTCCCCGGTGATCGCGACCGTCGCGGGAGAAACGAACGACGACGCAGGGTCCGGGGAAATAATCGCGATATTCTCGCCGCGACAGTCAATGCCTCTGATGATCGCCATCACCAGTAACCCGGAAGCCGTAAGGAATCTCTTCACGCATGGTTAAGTTAGCTAATGTTTTAAGAGCAGCCATCGGAGGCGCACGGGAGCTCCTTTTCAGGGTTATGCCGCGGAAGCGCTCTCAGGGCGAAGGTCCCGGCTCAGTCTTGCCAACCACAGTGCACTCTTGAATGCTGCGGCTTACATGGAACTTAATTTAAAGGGAAAAACGGTGGCTGTTTTCGGAATGGCTCGCGGGATAGGGAAAGCGATCGGCGAGGAGTTTGTTCGGGAGGGTTGCAAGGTTCGCGGGTTTGATCGGGATGATGCGCCTACATTGGGCGGAGACACGCAAATCAGTAAGGGAGATGTTGTCTCATTCGAGGAAGTTCGCGGTTTTGCCGAAGGAATCGGCGACGTGGATCACGTTGTGTTTTCAGTCGGAGTTGGTTCCGGCAAATTTGGATTTCCATTTTGGAATCTGGATCCGGCGGATTGGAGGCGGGCGCTGGAAATTAATTTGCTGGGAGCGGTCAACGTGGCACATTCGTTCGCGCCGCAGTTCGTCCGGAGAAAAAAGGGCTCGATGCTTTTTCTAGTCTCTGTAGCGGGTCAGATTGGATCGCAGACGGATCCGCCTTACAGCGCGGCGAAGGCGGGATTGATCAACTTCGTGCAGTGCGCCGCGAAGGACTTCGCGCCTTACGGAGTGCGGGTGAATGCGCTTTCGCCGGGGATGGTGAAGACAGATTTAAACGAAGCGGTCTGGCGTGCCGGTCAGGCGAAACTGGCCGGCGCGGAACGTCGGAATTATGAGAGTTGGGCCGCGGAAAAAATCCGCAAGGTATCGCCGCTCGGCCAATGGCAGACGCCGCCGGAGTTTGGCGCCATGGCCACTTTTCTGGCGTCGGACCACGCGCGCAATATCACCGGGCAGACCATCAACATCGATGGCGGGCAGGTGATGCACGCCTGATGATTGGGATTTCACCTTGCGCTGCCGGGCGGCGGGCCTAAACACTTTGGCATGCGGTTCGTGCGCCAGGCCATTCTCGCAAGTCTCCTGCTGCTGACCAGCGGCGTTGGATGGGCGGTCGATTTGCTCCAACGTTATCCCACCACGCTCACCGAAGGAAGCGACCAACCCCGCGACTGGGATTTCGGCACGAATGACATTTTCCATCTCACTCAATTCAAATTCGCGGCCGGCGACACGTTCCGAATCGAGGTCGAGTCAGCCGATCTCGCTATCGGGCACTCCAGCGATGGCGCAGTTTGGGCCGTCGTCTTTCCACGCGAGACTGGAAAACTTCACACGCAACTAACCAACGCTCCGGAAGCCATCGCCAACATTTGGCTTCGTTTCCATCCGGCCAAAATCAACGAGCTCTTTCCCCCTCAAACCGTCGTCGATGAAGGAGCAAAAAATCGGATTGTCGAATCCGGTGTCATTGCCCGCGCCAAGTTGCGCAACAGTTATCAAGCCAATGGCCGACCGATCATTCCAGAGCCTGTCGCGATGACCATCGATGTTGATCTCACCAATCGGATTCGCCGTTTTTTCGCCATCGATGAAAACGGCGCGCGCTACGTGCAGGCCTTGGAAAAACAACCTGTCCCGCGTCCGCCCCAGATCAGGCGCGATCTCGCCGAATCGGCCTTCGATCAAATCTGGAAGGAATTCGACCAGTCGTATGCGATGTTCACGTTGCGGCCCGACCTGAACTGGAATTCGTTGCGCGACGAATTTCGCCCGAAAGCCGTCGCCAGCCAATCCACCTGGGAATTCGCCGACAATGTGGCCAGCATGCTCAAATCGCTGCGCGATCTTCACATCGGCATGACCGTCGCCGGCATGGATGTTCCCGTGTTCAATCGACCACGCTCCATCAACGCAAATCCCGCGGCGACGCGCATCATTTTTCCAAAGGTGCAAACCGAAGGACGCGACCTTGCCTGGGCCACCACGATTTCGAAGATCGGATATATCTCCATCCGCAGTTGGTCCGATGCCGAGACTCCCGAGCGCTTCGAGAAAATCCTCGAAGAAATGCGCGACACACGCGGATTGGTTCTCGACGTCCGTCTCAACGGCGGCGGCAGCGAAAATCTCGCCCGCGAAGTCGCCGGACGTTTCCTCTCCAAGGACTTCGTCTATGCCTACAGCCAATACCGTTCCGGCCCCAAGCACACCGACCTTGGCGAGAAAATTCCGCGTGAGGTCAAAGCGAAAGGCCCATGGCGCTACGACCGCCCCGTCATCCTCCTCATCGGTGAACGCTGCATGAGCAGCAACGAATCCTTCATCGCAATGATGAGCGGCGCCACCAACGTCACGACCATGGGTGACAGAACATGCGGCTCCAGCGGCAACCCCAAAATCATCCGGCTGCCCCTCTCCATCACAGTGAGTGTTCCGCAATGGATCGATTTCCTGCCCGACGGAACGCCGCTCGAAGAAAAAGGCATTCAGCCCTCGATCAACTTCACGCCACAAAAAGATTCGTTCGAAGGCGCCAATGATGATTTGCTGACGGCGGCCCTCGATCGTTTGAAAAACGTATCCCTTCCCGAACGACCGATCGCCGGATCCGCGTTTGCGCCTCGTCCAACCATGCCCGAACCGTTGCGACGGCAAGCGCAGAACATCAAACTTTCCCAGGGCGGTCCGCGCGTGATCTCCGTTTCTCCGGCTGACGGCGCGGATGCGGTCTCCACGAGCACGGAGCTTCGCATTCGTTTCGATCAACCCGTGGATCCGCTCACCCTTCACCTGCATTGGCTTGCCGGCGGGTTCCTCGAATCCGAAATTCCCACCTATAATGCGGAAACTCGCGAATACGTTGTCGCCATAAAACTTCCTCCGGGCGCGCTTCATCAAATCGCTGTGAACGATCCCGCCATCTTCGCCTGGAAATTTCGCACGGCGGGCGCCGCGGAAATTCCCGCGCGATTCGCGTTCGTGCCGCCGCCTGAAATGGCCTGGTCCTCCGATCCGAGACTCGTCGGCTTGCTCGGCGCGATCCAGGAAAAACGCCGCGAACTGACCTCCGTGGTCCAGCGCGTCCAAACGATTTACTTTCGGCCCCATGACGGAATTTTCAACCACCTGGACTCCACCGCCGCGGAATTTCGCTGGCAGGCGCCCGACCAATTCTTTGCCGACATTTCCTCGATCATGCATATTCCATTTCAAATCGGTTGCGACGGAAAAAATTGGTGGTTCCTTGGCAAGGCCGACCTAGTCGCGTGCGCGAAGGCGGACATGCACGAACAAAACGTGAGCATCAACGATCCCTTTGACCTGCTCAAGCGAACGCCCGAAGCCGCGGCGCAGGCTTTTAAATTAGTCTATCAAGGACTTCACAAACGCGACGGCCGGCCCTTTCACGTCATCGTCCAATGGAACCTCAAAGGCCAATTCAAATCGGGCACGGAATGGTGGTTCGACGCCGCGTCCATGCAACTTTCCGAAATCGTGGAGACCAGCGACTCCGGACGCGTCATCACCCGTTTTCACTACGACTCCACCAACAAGCCATTGCCCGCCGAGAAATTTGCCATGCCAAATGTCAGCCCACCGCAGTTCGAGAAACTCGAGGAAGGTTTCACAGAACGATTCGTCAATTTGCGCGACGGCAGCGACGGACGAATGACTGTTCGTTGGGGGAAAACAGGCCCCAAAGGCAGAAACAGCAGCGGCTTCAATTAATACCTAAGCCGGCACGACCCAGTTCAATGATGGGTAGGACAGGCGTCTCGCCTGTCTCGGTGGGCGTCTCGCCCGCCGAAACGGAACGGCAAACAATTCACTAAATGGTGAAGCGAATCGGCGCCTCTTCGACCAGCGAGACGCTGGTCGGGACAGCCGAGACGGCTGTCCTACCCAAGAATCAACCGCATCGTTCCGGCGAAGAACGCGCCGTCTTAATGGTGGCGGTTCGTTGACCCCGAAAAGTGATCCGATCTTGTGCCGGGAGGGCGGATTGTTCATTTTTGCGCGCATGAAAGTGATTATCACCGGCGGCGGCGGTTTTCTCGGCTCGCAACTTTGCCAGCAACTGCTCCGGCGCGGAACGCTCACCGGACCATCCGGGAAGCCCGAAGCGATCCATGAAATTGTGCTGTTCGACGCGTTCTTCCCGAAACCTCCTGATGACTCCCGTGTAAAGCTGGTCACAGGTGACATCAGCAATCGGGATTCCGTTTTCACCGCGGTCGGCGTTGAAGAGGCGACTTCGATTTTCCATTTGGCGTCCATGGTCAGCGGAGAATGCGAGGAGCGTTTCGACGATGCTCTCCGCGTGAATTTGGACGGCGGACGAAATGTATTCGAGGCCGCGCGCCAGGCACCCGGACAGCCGCGCGTGGTTTTCGCGAGCAGCATCGCGTGCTTCGGCGGCGAGGCGATGCAAAATCCGAACACGGACCGAACCAAGCTCACGCCGCAAACGACCTACGGCATGACCAAAGCCATGTGCGAACTAATGATCAATGATTACTCGCGCAAAGGATTTTTCGATGGCCGTTCCGCGCGCCTGCCAACAGTGATTGTGCGACCCGGCAAACCCAACGCCGCCGCGTCGAGTTGGGCCAGCGGCATGTTCCGCGAACCCCTCGCCGGCGAACCCTGCCTTCTCCCCGTCCGCCGCGACCAATGTCATCCCATGACCGGCTTTCGGACCGTAACGGAGTCGCTCATCGCGCTCCACGAAGTTCCCGCCGACCGTTTCCGCGATGATCGTGCCATCGGCCTCCCCGCCCACTGCGTCACACCATTAATGGCTGAAAAGGTCGTGCGCGAAATCGCCAACGAACGCGGCCTCAAGCCCGGCCCCATCACCGACACCTTCAACGAACGCATCCAACGCATCGTGGACAACTGGCCCCAAGCCGTGGACGGATCACGCGCCATCGCGCTCGGTCTGCCGACACCACCGCCATTAAAAACAATTGTGGAACAATATCTCGAGGACTTCGGAAAGCGCTGACGCCGCAACAACTCCAAGTCTCATCGGCACGAGACAGGCGTGCCTTCAAATCTTGCTTCCAGTTTCAGAAAGCTTTATTCTTGAAACATGTTGGAATGGGCTTCATGTCCTGCAGTAGAACGGAATGCCGATCGCCTGGGTGGCGCCTGGGTTTTTAAAGGAACGCGCGTTCCGGTGAAGGCGCTCTTTGAGAACATGGAAGAAGGCGCCGGCATCGACGAATTCCTAAACTGGTTCCAGGGCGTCTCGCGGGAACAAGTTTTGGCCGTCCTGACGCACGCCGAGAAGAGCCTCGCTTTGGCATAAAATTCCATGCGGATTTTATTCGACCAGGGAACGCCCTATCCCCTGAAACAGTTTTTAACTCGGCAAAGGTTTCCACCGCTTACGAATTGGGCTGGTCTGAACTGAGCAACGGGAACCTGATCGGAGCCGGTGAGAGAGGCCGATTTGAACTTTTGCTCACCACCGACAAAAATCTGCGGTACTAGCAAAATCTCAAGAACAGGCGCATCGCGATTTTAGTATTGCCGACGACACGGTGGCCGCAAATTCGACTGCATGTGACGGAAATTCGGAAGGAAATTGAGGATATTCAACCAGGTGAGTACCGAGAAATGGAGTGGTGAGATTCCATCGCATTAAAGGTGCGCCAATGCCTGGAGAGCAGGTCTGCTGAAGACTGACCGAATCTTTGACGTTTCAGGGCGTTTCACCCATGCTCCGGGCATGGATCGCGTCAATTTGGATACGCATCAAAAAGCGCTGCAGATTAATCTCGACCCGTCGAAGTATGGCGTCTTCGCGGAGATCGGCGCCGGGCAGGAAGTCGCGCGCTGGTTCTTCCGCGTCGGCGGCGCCGCCGGCACCATCGCCAAATCGATTTCCGCTTATGACATGATCATCAGCGACGCGATTTACGGCCCGACCGAACGCTACGTCAGCCGGTATCGCCTGCACATGATGCTCGAATATGAGTATCGCCTCGTCCTCGAACGCCTCAACGAAAAGCGCGGCTCCTCCACGCGATTTTTCGTTTTCGCCGACACCGTCGCGGCCAAAAGTTTTCAGAAGAAAGACGAATCGCACGGCTGGATGGGCATCCGCTTTCAAACCGAGCCGCATTCCGAGCCGAGCCAAATCATCATTCACGTGCGCATGCTCGACCGCGAGAATTTGCAGCAGCAAGAGGCGCTCGGGATCATGGGCGTGAACCTCATTCACGGCGCGCTTTATCTTTACGACAATCCGCAGCTTCTCATCAGTTCGCTCATCGACAACCTCACCAACGAGCGCGTCGAAGTGGACATGATCAAGATGACCGGGCCGGCCTTCGCGAACGTGGACAATCGCGTGATGAGCCTGCAACTCGTCGAACGCGGCCTCGCCAATTCCTGCATGTTCACTTCCGACGGCGAAGTCGTGCAGGCCGCCGATTATCTTTACAAAAAAGCGATCCTCGTCGAACGCGGCAGTTTCCGTCCCGTCACGAATGTCACCGTGGACATGCTCCAATGCGCCCAGGCGCAATTCATCCAGGAACCCAACGTGCAAGGCGAAGACGTCATCGTGCTGTTCGAAATGACGATGAAAAATCTCACCACCGAAAGCGGCATCGACCACCAGGATTTTCTCCATCGCGTCGATCTTCTCGGCACGCTCGGCAAAACCGTGCTCATCTCCAACTACGGCGAATATTATCGCCTCGCGCAATTCCTCTTCCGCTACACCAAAAAGATGATCGGCATCGTCATGGGCATTCCGAGCCTGCGCGAAATTTTTGACGAAAAATATTACACCGACCTCGAAGGTGGCATTCTCGAATCCTTCGGACGCCTCTTCAAAAACGCGCTCAAGCTATACGTCTATCCCCTCCAGGATAGCCCCACCGGCGCCGTCGTCACCGCCAACAATCTCCGCGTCGCGCCACATCTTCGGCATCTCTATTCCTACCTGCTCGAAAATCATTTCATCCAATCGATCGAAGACTACGACAAAAAGTGCCTCCCCATTTTTTCGCGCGACGTCCTCGCGCGCATCAAAAAAGGCGACGCCGCCTGGGAAACGATGGTCCCCTCCACAGTGGCAACGATCATCAAAGACCGAAAACTTCTCGGCTACGCATCATGAGCAATCAGCCCGCACAAAGTCGCGCCAGCGTTTTGGAGTGCGGCGCAGCGCGCCGCTTTCGCACGCTCACAGCGCTCGCAAACCTCCTGCTGCTTATCCCCGCCATCTTCGCCGCCGATCGCTACGAAACCCGCGCCACCTACGATCCCGACGGCATTAACAAATTCTACATGGGCCGCCAGATTGCCCACGTTGTGTCCGGCCATCCCACCGTTAGCTGGCTCGAACGCCCTGGACGTGAAGAAGAGGAACAAACCGACAAATTGTTGGAAGCCCTCAATCTAAAAAATGGCGACGTGGCCGCAGATATCGGCGCCGGCACCGGTTACATCACGTGGCGCATGGCCAAAAAAGTCGCTCCCAACGGCAAAGTTTACGCCCAGGAACTTCAGCAGGAGATGCTCGATATCCTTGGCGAAAATATGAAAAAGCGCGGCGTTACCAACGTCGTCCACGCGCTCGGAACAATCACCAACCCGAACCTCCCCACGAACTCTCTCGATCTGATCATCATGGTCGATGTCTATCACGAGTTCTCGCATCCATTCGAAATGACAGAAGGCCTCGTCGCCTCCCTAAAAAATGGCGGCCGCCTCGTCTTCGTCGAGTTTAAACCGAACGACCCCACAGTCCGTATAAAACCGGTCCACACCATGTCCGAGGCCCAGGTCAAAAAAGAAATGTCCCTCTTCCCATTGCAGCACGTTCAAACCGTCACGAACCTGCCGATGCAAAACATCATCACGTTCAAAAAATCCCCGCCCCAACCCAAATAACAAATTCTCGATTCTCAATTTTCAATTCTCAATAAATGATATTATCCCTCGAACACCTCGGCCTCGCCGCTCGCAACACACCTTCTCTCCGCGATTGGTATGTGAACACCCTCGGTGCCGAAGTAATTTTCTCAAACAACGAAAATCCTCCCGCCTTTCTCCTCCGCCTCCCCGGCGGCGCCGTCCTCGAAATTTATCCCGCGCATCACGCCAATGACGAAACTTCAAACAATCGCCTCGCCGGCTGGCGCCACATCGCGTTGAAAGTCGATTCCATCGAGTCCACTCGCACGCACCTCATCTCCCGCGGCGTCAATTTCGCCGAAGATCCCAAACCGGCTGGCGGCGGCGGACGCGTGCTCTTTTTCAAAGATGAAGAGGGCACTTTCCAGCACAGTGGGATCCGAAGCTTGGAATTCACGTGACTTGAAGTCGCGGC
>JADMIO010838896.1_pt1 | contig 58727 bp, 41 predicted proteins | sample 8958161 | NCBI WGS metagenome assembly JADMIO01 (sample SAMN16585339, study PRJNA669376) | soil metagenome | isolation source: Crop rotation soil | place: USA: Cullars Rotation, Alabama | collected 2011
GCCGCGACTTCAAGTCACGTGAATTCCAAGCTTCGGATCCCACTGTGCTGGAAAGCTCGCCGCGATAGCGTTCCACCGCTTCCGGATTACGCGTGTGGTTGATCGGATTGATCATGTGGAACAGTTCCATCGCCATATCGCCGCGACCGGAGCGGGCGAGCGCAATCACCACCCAGAGCGCCGCGTGCGTGTACTGTCCGCCGTTCTCACGAATGCCAGGCAGGTAGCCTTTGATGTAGCCGGGATCGTGGGTCATGCGATCGAATGGCGGCGTGAGCAACAGCACCAGTTGCGCGTCGCGACGGACCAGATGGGCCTCGACCGAGTCCATTGCCCGCTCGATCCGCTGCGGCTGGGCCGTTCGTGCCAGCACGGCCCACGACTGTGTCAGCGAATCAATGCGGCACTCTTCGTTCTGTGCCGATCCCAGCGGTGTCCCATCGTCGAAATACGCGCGGCGATACCAGTCGCCGTCCCAGGCCAGCTCCAACATGCCACCGAGCCACGTCGCCTGATTGCGATATTGCTGCGCGAGATCGACGCGTCCATGCCGTTCGCAAATAGGCGCGAACTCGTTGAGGACGACGACGAGGAACCAGCCGAGCCAGACGCTCTCGCCCCGGCCCTCATGGCCGACGCGGTTCATGCCGTCATTCCAGTCTCCCGATCCCATGAGCGGCAATCCGTGCGCTCCGTACCGCAGCGAATGATTGATCGCACGAACCGCGTGTTCGAAGAGCGACGCGCGCTCCTCTGCGATGCCGGGCTGTATGTAGACCTCGGACTGATGCGGTTCGAGTGGCGGTGCCTGCAGGAAACCAACTTCCTGACCCAGCACCGCTTCATCGCCTGTCTTCGACACATAAGCCGCCAGGGCGTACGGCAGCCACAAGAGATCGTCGGAGCATCGCGTCCGCGTCCCGCGGCCGCTCGGCGGGTGCCACCAGTGCTGTACGTCGCCTTCGACGAACTGTCGCGATGCGGCCAGCACCAGCTGCTCACGGCATAGTTCGGGACGCGTATAGATCAGCGCGATCACGTCCTGCAGCTGATCGCGGAACCCAAACGCCCCACCGGGCTGCGACGGACCCGAGCGCGCCCAGATTCGGCAGCTCAACGACTGATACAGCAACCAGCGATTGACAATCAGATCGAAGGAATCGTCGGGGGTGCGCACCTGGATGGCGCCCAGCGTCTGGTCCCAGGAGGCTTCCGCCTCGCCAAGCGTGGCGCGTGCCTGGGCGTCGGACGAATACTTCTTGACCAGTTCAATGGCGTGATCACGATCGCGACCCTGGCCGAGGACGAATGTGATGGCGTGTGAGGCGCCCGGCGCGAGTTCGAACTGGACTTGAAGCGCAGCGCAGGGATCGAGCCCGGCACCGTATCGACCACCGAGTCGACGGCGAAGCAGCGCCGCTGGACGGCTCAGCGAACGGTGCCGACCGACGAACTCCGTGCGATCACACGTGAACGCCACCGGACGTTCGGTCGCATGAAATAAGCCGATCCGCTGCGCAAATTCGACGTTGTACGGGTTCCGCGCCAGGATCGCGCCGCTGGTCTCGTCGACGTCGGTGTGAATGAAGCGCCGGTTGTCGGCACGCGGTGGGCCGAGCATCCACTCGGCGTAGCCGAACACACTCAGTCGCCGCGACTGATTCGACGTGTTCGTCACTGTCAACGTGGCGAGCTTGATCGGATCGTCCGGCGCCACGGACACTGTCAACTCCTGTGTCACGCCGGCAACCGCATGTTGAAAACGCGTCGCACCGGCCGAGTGTCGAATCACCCAGCGACCGCTGCTCGGTTGCCGCGGCAGCGGACCTGGCGTGGCGCCCCACGCGACGCCAGTGTCGTCATCGCGGATGTAAATCGCTTCGCCGGTCGGGTCGCTCACCGGATCGTTGGCAAACGGGGTGATCCGGTTCTCGCGGCTGTTCTCGCTCCAGCTGAAGGCGGATCCGGCCGAGGTGACGATGGTGCCGAAGGACGGGTTGGCGATCACGTTGGACCATGGGAGCGGGGTCTCGCGATCGCCTTCGAGGACGACCACATACTCGCGTCCGTCGGGAGTGAAGCCGCCCGTGCCATTCGACATCACCAGTTGAGGAACGGGAACGGCTTCAGCCGCGTGCTCCGGCGCCGTGACCTCCGCGTCCGGGGCAACGTCCTGATCGGAGAAGAGCCATGGCGTGGGGCGCGTAAGCTGTGCCGCGAGATCGCCGAGATCTCCTCGCAACACGACACGCGCCACCGCCGAGAGCAACTGCCGATCGGCCGGCGGCATGCCGTCGGTCCGCAGCAGGAAAATGCCGCCGGGCTTGTCGATCCAGCCGGACCACCGCGGCTCCTGAATCAGACGCGCCAGCAACGTGTGCATCTCGTCGAGATAGTCGGCGGGATGCTCGTTGAGAATGACGACGTCCATCCTCAGGCCGTTGACACGCCAGTATTCCTGCGCGCGCAGCACCTGCCGCACGAGCGATGCGGAGTCAGTTTCGGTGACGCGCACCAGCACGATCGGCAGATCGCCAGAGATCGCGTAGCCCCACAGATTCGCCTGACCGAGCGTATTCGCCGCGAGATCGACCGGGCTGATGCAAGAACGATCGGGCCCGAATACACGCGACGCCAGCCGGTCGAAGAGAATGGCCTGATCGTCACTGAGCCCGAGGTGCTGCAGCGTGGTGTGGACGTGCGTAAAGGCCATCGACAGGGCGCGCGACGCCGCGTTGGAATCGCGATATTTGCGAACGATGCCGAGCGCGACGTCGCGATCAGCGGCCACGCCGGTCGCAAACGTCATGCGGACGAACGCTCCCGGCGCAAGGTAGACGCGCGTGCGCAGCGACGCCACCGGATCGAGCACCGCGCCGGTCGTGCCGGACAGCGCCCTCCCGTCCAACGCGATCGGGTTGGCTGTCGTCCGGCCGCGTCCGATGAACCTGGCGCGATCGGTTTCCCATTCGACGTTGCCGCGCACCCGTCCTTCGATGCCGATGACGTGAAACGCCCACACGGGAGCTTCATCAGAGCCGCGTTGCCGACGGCTGAAGAGCAGGCCGGCTGCCTGCGGATCGAACTCGCTCTCCACAAACAGCTTTCCAAACGCCGGGTGCGCTTCGTCTGTCGCCTGCGGGCCGAGAACGATTTCAGCGTAGCTCGTCACCTCGAGCTCGCGTGGCCGATTCCCTCGATTGGTGATCGACAGACGCCGCACTTCGACGTCGTCTTCCGCCGACACGGCGATTTGCAGCGTCGTCTCGAAGTCGCCGTCGCGACGACGGAACGTCGCCTTCTCCAGATCGAAGGTGGCTTCGTATTCATCAGGCTCCGGTCCGACCGGAAGGTAGGTGGCAGACCAGATGCGGTTCGACCATGAATCGCGCAGGTAAATGAAGTGCGCGCCGCCGTCCGACGTCCAGTCTTCCCGTTGCCGCGTGACCGCCAGGTCGCGCCACGTGCTGAACCCGCCGCCGGCATTGGTCACGAGCGTCGTGTAGCGGCCATTCGACAACACGTGTGAATGCACGCTGGTCGTGTGCGGTGACTGGAAATAGCGCGAGGCGAACGACGGCACCGCCGTCGCCGTCATCATGCTCTCCGCCGGGCGAGGCTGCGACAGGATCGCTTCACGCGGGACGCGCTCCTGCAGCAGCAGCTCGCTGGCCCGGACGCGCGGATCGGCGTGAAAGCGCTCGACGAACTGATCGCCGCCGATGACGTTCGCCAGCGAGACCAGAGACATGCCCTGGTGATGCGCGAAGAAGGCACGGACGATCACCGGCCCCTTCGCTGCCACCGTTGGCGTCTCTGTGGCAGGAACACGCGGGCGATAGTCGATCGACTCGTAGAATCCGAAGCGGCCGTCGAGGCCGGCGCGCGCCAGTTGCTCGAAGTTGTCCGCCGCCTCGGCGGGATCAATCATTGCCGCCAGTGCGGTCGCATACGGCGCCACGACAAGGTCGTCTGAGAGACCGCGCTTGAGGCCGAGGCCTGGCACTCCGAACGCGCGGTACTGATAGTGGCCGGCGCGATCGGTGAACGAGTACGCGCTCTCGGAAATGCCCCACGGCACCCCATTCTGGTTGCCATACTCGATCTGGCGTCGAACACTCGCGCGACAACTCTGGTCGAGAAGCGTGCCCTCGAAGCTGCGCATCAGCAGCACCGGCATCAGATACTCGAACAGCGTTCCACCCCAGGAAATGAGCGCGGCACGCCCGTCGATGTTGGTCACCAGCCGTCCGAGATGGAACCAGTGGTGCTGCGGCACATCGTCTTTGGCGATCGCGACGAAGCTGGCCAGGCGTGCCTCGGATGCCAGCATGTCGTAATACGACGTGTCGAGCCGGCCGGGCCCATCCGCGTCGGCGAGCCGATAGCCAATGGCGAAGATGCGGCGACGCCGGTCGTACAGAAAATCGAACTGCATCGCGTCGGCAAGATCGTGAGCGCGCCGCGCCAGGCGGGTCAGCTCCTCATGCGGCACGTTCGGATGCGCGCGCCATTCTGAGATGCGCGACAACGCCGCCTGCCCCCAGTATTCGATGTCGCGCGACTGGTCGTCGGCGTTCGCTTCGGCAACTGCCCCGAGCGCCGCACGCAGGTCGCGCTCGATCTGATCGAACCGCGGTTGCTCCTGCTGGCGCAGCGAGTGCCGCGCCTCATCGGCCAGCGCACGGGCCACCTCGTTGACCCGTGTCGTCGCCCGCCGCACGGCCTGAGCGTCGGTGCTGATCGCTGACGTGCGCGCCAGCACGTCCCCGGTGTCAGCGATGCCTTCGAGCCGTTGACGCGCTGACTGCGGCGATGTCAGCAGTTCCAGCAGGCCGTTGCCCAGTGCCACCAGCGAGGCGGCGAGGTTGCCGCTGTCGACCGTAGACACATAGCGCGGATGGAGCGGAGCCAGAGTAGCCGTGTCGTACCAGTTGAGGAAATGACCGTTATGCCGCTCGAGGCTGCCGAGCGTCGTCAGCATCTTGTCGATGCGATCGGCGAGGCTGCGCGTCGAGATGTAGCCAAAGTCGTGCGCCGCCAGGGTCGACAGCAGGCCCATCGCGATGTTGGTCGGCGACGTGCGGCGGGCGACCTCCGGCGCATCGCCGCTCTCCTGATAGTTGTCGGGCGGCAGCCACGCATCCTCGTCGTTGACGAACGTATCGAAGTAACGCCAGGTCTTGCACGCCGCGTGGCGCAGGACCCGGCGCTGACGGTCGCTCAACTGACGCGCGCGAGCGCCGACTGGCAGGCTAATCCAGTAGGCAACTGCCGGCGCGACGGCCCAGAGCAGAAGAAACGGCGCGGCTGCGGTGGCTGCGGGTTCGTTGAGCGCTGCGATCGCCAGTGCGACGGCCACCGCCACGATCGGGCTCGCTTTCATCTCACGAACGAACCGCAACAATCCCTTTCGACCACGGGTGATGCTTGCCCGGGCGGCAGCGGCAGCGGCCGTTTCCCATTCAAGCAATCGCCGTTTCGTGAAGATCAGCCGAACCAGTGTCAGGCCGATTGCGTGCAGCGAATCGAACGCGTGGTACACGAGCAGCGTGATACCGAGCAGCACCTGACCAGCCGCCGTCAGGGCATCGTCACGCTGATTGCGAAGGAACACTGGCAGCGACTGCGAGCGGCGCGGACCCGTGAGCAGGGTGACCAGGATCGGAAGCAGCTGGGAGGCGAGGATGCTGACGACGGCGAGCGTCCAGAACCATGGCGAGCCGGGCAGGAAGATCCAGCCGCAGACCAGCAGCAACAGCAGTGCGGGAGCAACGAGACTGCGGCGCAGGTTGTCGAAGATCTTCCATCGCGCAATCACCGGCAGCGTGTTGACAGCCAGGCCACGCCGCGACGGGATGACCGGCAGCAGCCAGAGCAGAATCTGCCAGTCGCCGCGAATCCAACGGTGTTGACGACGGGCGTGGGTAAGCACGCTCGAGGGGTACTCGTCGACGAGCGCCACGTCCGACACCAGCGCCGCGCGTGCGTACAGTCCCTCGAACAGATCGTGGGACAGCAGCGCGTTCTCCGGCACCGTATCGTGCAGCGCCGTGGTGAACGCATCGACGTCATAGAGACCTTTGCCGGTGAAGATCCCTTCGCCGAACAGGTCCTGATACGTGTCCGATACGGCGGTCGTATAAGGGTCGACGCCGGTGTAACCGGCGTAGAGCCGTGCGAAGAGCGAGCCTGCTGCGCTCGTGTAGGTGACGCTGACCCTCGGCTGAAGAATGCCGTAGCCTTCCGTCACTCGGCGCCGTTTGGGATCGTAGCTGGCGCGATTGAGCGGATGCGTGATGATGCCGATCAACTCGCGGGCCGCCTCGCGCGGCAGCCGCGTATCGCTGTCGAGCGTGATGCAGTACTTGACGCTCGGCAGGACATCGAGATCGCCGACACAGGTCGAGAAGCTCGTGTCGGTGGCGCCCCGCACCAGCCGGTTGAACTCCTCGATCTTTCCGCGCTTACGCTCCCATCCCATCCACAGCGCTTCACGCGGATTCCATTGGCGATGGCGATGGAACAGAAAGAATCGACCGCCGGATTCGCCGGGATATCTCAGGTTCAGCCGCTCAATCGCCTCCTTGGCGCGAGCGAGGATGGTTGCGTCGTTGGGCCGCGTTTCCGCCGTCGAATCGGGGAAGTCGCTGAGAATCGCGAAGTGAATGTGCGGATCGAGGTTGCCGACCGCCTGTACTTCGAGGTGATCGACCAAATCGTCGACGCGCTCGACGCTGTCGAGGATCGTCGGCACGATCACCATCGTGCGGGCTTCGGCCGGAATGTAGTCGTACTCGATGCGCGGCAGGCGCCAGACCGGCAGCACGAAACTGAGGATTCGCTGGACGAGCTGCGTCGTCAGCTCGCTGGCTGGAATGAACGTCAGGAGCGCGACGATCAGCGGCCACGGATCGCTTCTGTCGAACCGCGACGAGTACAGCACCGCAATGGCGACCAACAGCGTCGTTCCCGCCACGATTGAGCCGACATATCCAGGTGTTGCCCACTTGAAAAACGCTCGCCGCACCCGCTCGCCGAACTCCGGCTCCCACGCAATGCTGTTCTCGAACGCGGCGCGTCCTTCGCCAATCAGGTGATAACCGACGTGTGCACCGCGGACGCCTGGCGTCCGTTCACCGACGCGGCGGGCGCGTTCGACGCTCTTCAGCGCGATGCGCAACTGCGCCTCGCCGGTCGGATCGGCCAGTTCTTCAACCGCGTGCCGATAGCGATCGCGGCTGCGGAAATCCATCCGCGCATACACGCCGGCCGGGTCACGCTGCAGGACCTGCTCGACGCGGCTGACGCTTTCGAAGTACTCGTTCCAGTCGAACGTCGAAATCAGTCGCAGGCTGCTGATCAGACTCGCCATCGCGGCCTGTTCCGAAGCCTGATGGCGTCCTTCAGACGCGATTGCCTCTTCGATCGACCGGCCACCCGCAGCCAGCACGTCTTCGATCTCGCGGCGCAGCGCCGCCGCATTCTGATGCTCCTGCGAGCGCTGCAGCATGCGGATCACGAACGCGGGATGCATCTCCGAGGGCCATTCGCGTTTCGGCGATCCGATCGCCGTCGACACGACCCTGTCGGCATGGCGGCGATGACGCCTGGTCTCGGCGAGCACGTCGGCGCGCACACGGACCAACTCGACGAGCGCGAGCTTGAGCATGCTTGGCCAGGCCCACAGCTCCCCCATCGTCAGCGGCGCAATCGACTGAAAGGCGGTGATGAATCGCTGCAGACGGTCCGCATCGAGACGGCCGGCGCTCCAGCGCAGCAGCTCCATCGCAAGGGCGTAGACGCGCGGGTGACCGGCGTAGTCATCAGACGCGATGCGCGGGAGACGGCGAAAGAATTGAGACGGCAGATCGTGCCGAACGTCACGGGCCGCGGCGGTGACGACGAAGAAGTTGTCGAGCAGCCATTCGGCCGCCGGCGTCGGCGCCTCGCCGCCTCGCACATCCTCGGCGAGTTCCCGGTAGACCTGCTGCAGCGCGCGAACATGCTCGTCGAGTCGACGAATGTGCGCACGCGGGTTCCCCGGCCGGCCGCTGTCGATCGTCAGCGCCGCCGCAAATCGTCTCGCGTGTTCTTCAAGCAGCTCGATGCCGAGCAGCTCACCTGTTTGAAAAACCGCAGATGACAGGATGCTCTCTGTGTGACCGCACAGCCGCGAGGGAAGACGGGTTACCCAGCGCTACTGCTGGGGTCGGCGGTCGCAATCACTGTTGTGCTTCAAGGGATGTACCACGGTCGCGGTTGCGGAATGCGGAGACCACGCGAAGCTCGGCTGCACTCTCTCCGTCACGATTCGGTCGCGCTTACCTGCTGCTCGTGGCGACGTGGTAGACGCACAGTCGAGGAGAGTGGCTCCGTTTGTGCACCGCCGCCTGACAGGGAGACTAGACATGAAGCGGACGATCTCAGCAGTGCTGATCGCGCTGTCGCTCGCCATGGGCGGCACAGTCGCGGCGCAGTCAGGGGCCAAGGAAGAAACCAAGAAGGCCGGCGAAGCGGCCAAGGACGCCGGCAAGAGCACGGCGGACGCCGCCAAGCATGCCGGCAAGGCCACAGCAAAAGGCGCGGAGAAAGCCGGTAGCACGGTGAAGAAGGCGGTCACCGGCGATGCCCACGCGACTTGCGTTGATGGCACCCGTACCGAAGGCAAAACCGAGGATGCCGCCGCGGCTGCGTGCAAGACGCATGGCGGTGTGGCGAAGCATTAGAGTCGGCCACCGGCTCGACGTGTTACGCTGAAAGCATCGCCGCTCAATCGCGGCGCCAAACAAAGGCTTGTAGCGACCACGCTTCCGGCAGGGAGCCCATCGAATCAGTCGCGGCCGGGAGGTGCATCTATGGCAAATAGCACCGGGGGCAGTCGATAAGACTGTTTCCGTAACTCGACACAAAGGGCCGGCTCCATGCCGGCCCTTTGTGTGTACGATCACCCTGCCTCTCATGCAGCGCTCAGGCGCCCTCGTCACCTACGGGCTGGTCACTGCCGCGCTCGCCGCTGCCGTACTCCTGCGCTGGCTGGTCGGTCCCTTTCTGGGGGACGCTCTCCCGTTCGTCACGCTGTTTGGTGCCGTCGCGATCGGCGTCTGGGCCGGCGGCTGGCAGCCGGCGGTGTTCGCGGCCATCCTCGGCTATATCGCCGCCGCGATCCTGTTCATTCCCGGCGGTCTGAGCCTCGCCGGATTCAACGGCGTAATTGGACTTGCCGCCTACCTCTTCACCTGCGCGCTGATCATTGCGCTCGGCCAATCGATGCGAACGGCCCGCGCGACCGCGAACGAGCAGCGTGAAACGCTCCAGGTCACCTTCCGCAGCATTGGGGATGCCGTCATCACGACCGGCACTGACTTCCGCATCACGTATCTGAACGGCGTCGCGGAAGCGCTGACCGGCTGGTCCGAGCACGCGGCCATCGGACAGCATATCGATTCGGTTTTCCGCATCGTCAATGAATCAACTCGTCTGCCAGTGGACAACCCGGCAGTGCGCGCAGTCCGCGAGGGTATCGTCATGGGTCTCGCCAACCACACCATCCTGCTCCGCAAGGACGGCGGTGAGCTTCCGATCGACGACAGCGCCGCACCGATCAAGGACGCGCACGGAACCGTGAAAGGGTGCGTGCTGATCTTTCGCGACGTCACGATGCAGCGCCGCATGGAGCAGGATCGCGCGCGCGAACTGCTGACCGCGCGTGTGCTCGCGTCAATCGTCGAGAACTCCGACGATGCAATCATCAGCAAGTCACTGGATGGCACCATTCAAAGCTGGAATGCCGCAGCCGAACGGTTGTTCGGCTACCCCGCAGAACACGCCGTTGGTCGACACATCTCACTAGTAATTCCATCAGACCGGCTGAGCGAAGAGGATCGCATCATCGCCAGCATCAAAGCTGGCCAGCAGGTCGATCACTTCGAGACCGAGCGCATTCGCTCGGATGGACGGCGGCTCTGGGTCTCCCTGACGATCTCGCCAGTCAAAGACGACGCCGGCAACGTCGTCGGCGCATCGAAAATCGCGCGCGACATCACCAGCCAGCGAGAGGCTGAGGTACGCGAGCGCCAACTCCTCGACGAGGCCGCCAAGTTCGTGACGCTGGTCGAGAACAGCACCGACTTCATCGGAATCTGCGACGTACAGGGCGTTCCATTCTTCGTGAACCGCGCCGGTCTCGAACTGGTCGGTCTCGACAGCATCGACGCGGCCAGACCGCTGCACGTGAGCGACTTCTTCTTTCCCGAGGATCAGCAGCGCGTGATGGAAGAGTTCTTCCCGCAGGTCCTGGCCACCGGCCACGGCGAGCTCGAGGTGCGGTTCCGTCATTTCAAGACTGGCCAGGCGCGGTGGATGGTCTACAAAGTGCTCGCGCTCGCCGATCAGACCGGCCAGCGCATCGGCTTCGCGACGGTCAGCCAGGACATCACCGAGCGAAAGCGGATGGAGGATAGCCTGCGCAGCCTCGCTGCCGACCTGTCGCGCGCCGACCAGCGCAAGAACGAGTTTCTGGCAATGCTCGCGCATGAATTGCGCAACCCGCTCGCGCCCATCAGCAACGCGACTCAGGCCTTGCGTTTGGCCGTCGGTGATGAGCGCCTGGTACGTTCGGCCACTGACATGCTAGACCGACAGGTTGGGCAAATGTCCAGACTTGTCGACGACCTTCTCGACATGAGCCGGATCACCCGCGGAAAGATCGAGCTACGCCGTCAGCGCGTGGAACTGACGCCGATCATCAATCACAGCGTGGAAGCGGTTCGGGCGTTGTACCGCAACCTGGATCGCGAGCTGACCGTCTCAACCCCGCCGCATCCGATGTTCCTCGATGGGGACCCCGCGCGGTTGGCGCAGGTGGTTGGCAACCTGTTGAACAACGCGTTCAAGTTCACCGATCCCGGGGGGCGCATCTCGCTCGTTGTGGAGCATGAGGGCGATCAGGCCGTCATTCGCGTCACCGACAACGGCATAGGAATTCCGCCGGACCAGCTGTTGCATGTCTTCGAAATGTTCGCGCAGATCGACACATCACTCGAGCGTTCGCGCGACGGCCTGGGGATTGGCCTGACGCTCGTCAAGACGATCGTGGAAATGCACGAGGGGTCGATTCAGGCGCGCAGCGAGGGACCGGGATGCGGCAGCGCCTTCACGGTGCGCTTGCCGGTGCTCGTCGAAGCCGCCGCGTCCGTCGAACCGGCGCCGCTCGCTCACGCGCTCACCGGTCGCGGCCGCCGGGTACTCATCGTCGACGACAATCCCGACGGTGCGGAATCACTTGCCATGCTGCTCGAACTGCACGGTCACCAGACGTACAAGGCACACGACGGCTTCGAGGCTCTGAACGCCGTCGAACGTTTGCGGCCGGATGCCGTGCTGCTCGACATCGGCCTGCCGAATCTCGACGGCTACCAGGTGTGTCAAAGGATCCGCCAGGAGTTCTGGGGGCGCGACCTGCTCCTGATCGCCCTCACCGGTTGGGGCCAGCAGGAGGATCGGCAACGATCACGTGAGGCGGGGTTCAATAACCACCTCGTCAAGCCTGTCGATCCCAACGCGCTCCTCTCGCTGCTCACCGACCGTTTGCCCGGGGCGATCGCCTCCTCCCTCTAGTTTCGCGCTCCCCCTCCATGCACGGGAACGGTCGACCTCCGACCAGAAGGCGTCAATCCACGTCAAATCACAACGAACGAAGAAAGGAGACGTTCGTCATGAAATTGTTGGGAATCGCCGGATTGCTGGTCGCGCTGTGCGCCCTCGTCCCAGCTGTGACGGCAGCTCAGACGCAGCAGCCAAACGAGCGCACGCTCACGCTCGGCGGCTCCAGCAGCCGCATTGGTGTCGGCATCCGTGATGTTCGCGAATCGGATCTGTCGACGGCAAAGCTCACCCGGCCCGAGGGCGTGTTCATCGAATCCGTTGAGGCCGGGACACCCGCCGAACGTGCCGGTCTGAAGAGCGGCGACGTTGTCGTCGAGTACGACGGCGAGCGCGTGCGCGGCGCGAGGCACTTCACGCGCCTGGTTCAGGAGACGCCCGTCGACCGTACGGTTCAGGTCGTCGTGAGCCGAACCGGCGCGCGGCAAACCGTGTCGATCACGACCGAGGAAGGCCGGCTCGGCTCGATTGACCTCGGCGACCTCAGGGGACGCATCGAGCGAGGGATGGAGGACTTCCCCTTCGGCATTGGGCAGATGCGCACCGCCGATCGGCGGCTCGGTCTGACGCTGGTGCCGCTATCGAACCAGCTGGCTTCGTACTTTGGCGTCAAGAGCGGTGTGCTTGTGTCGGAAGTCACCGCTGACTCTCCGGCGGCGCACGCCAACATCAAGGCCGGCGACGTCATCACGATGGTCGACGGGCGTACCGTGGATACGCCGGGGGATGTCACCGCGCGTCTGCGTAACGTTGATTCCGGTGGGACACTCGACGTCACGGTGATGCGCGACAAGCGCGAGATCAAGACGCAGGTCCGCCTCAACGACACCGTTCGCCGTCCAGTCCGCGGCGCCGTCGGCATCTAACGAAGCGTGTCGTGGGGCATTCGGTGGGTGGCGATACACTCGCTGAATGCCCTTCACCATCCGCCGCGCCGTCGAGGCCGATCTCGACGCACTCGGCCGCCTCGGCGCATCGCTGATGCGCCTCCACTACGCATTCGATCAGCAGCGGTTTCTCGCTCCTGGAGACAAGCCGGAACAGGGGTACGCGTGGTTCCTCGGCACGCAACTGCGCGAACCCGACGTAGTCGTCTTCGTTGCCGAGAGTGACGCTACCGTCGTTGGCTACGTATACGCCGGTCTCGAGCCACTGTCGTGGAAAGAGCTGCGCGGACCTGCCGGCTTCATCCACGACGTCGTCGTCGAGGAGCCGGCGCGAAAGGCCGGGGTGGCGACGGCACTCATCGAGGCCGCCGTCGACTGGCTGAAGGCGCACGGTGCACCACGTGTCGTGTTGTGGACCGCCGCGCCGAACGACGCCGCTCAGCGCCTGTTTGCCGCGCGTGGATTCCGGAAGACGATGATTGAAATGACGCGGGAGCTCTAGGCGCACGTGGCACAGCGGTTGCTGACTCAGGATGTCGCCACCGCTTTATGCTCCCCACCAGCAGCGAATCCACAAAACTGCCGTATTTCGGCCGCCTGTCCGGCCCTGCGAGTGACGGTGTCCCGACGCATTCGGTCGAAGAATCGGCTTGCCTCGACGCGGCAACCGACGAATTCGACTATCTGATCGAGAAGATCGACCGAGCACCATTCATCGACGAGCCGTTCAGGCACGTCAACATCGTCAACTTTCTCAGCGCCGAGCACTTCGCGCGCGTCATCGCCGAGCCCCAGATCACACGTCCGCGCGCCGCGAGCATCGAGGCACTGATTGACGACCTCACCGCGCAGGGCTATGAGCCACAGCCGTTCCCCGGCTGCATTACGTCCGTCGACGATTACATCCGCTACATCCATGACGCGGAGGCGTTCAATCGAGAGCTTCTCGAAGGCTACGGTCGCGAGTTGCTCGAAGGCTACGGATTGACGATGAGGCTCAGGGCGTACCGGAGCGCATTCCTGCGGCGCCTGATTGAATTTCTGAATGGTCCCGCCTTCCTGGCGGCACTTCGCGCCAGATTCGGCGTGACCGGTGACGCCACGATCGAGACCGCGATCCAGAAGAATCTGCACGGGTACGAGATCAGCCCCCACTGCGACACGCGGCGGAAGGCGTTGACCTACATGGTCAACATCTATTCGACAGACGAGGCGGAGGAGCAGTCGATCCACACTCACCTGCTCAAATTCAAGCCGGAGTACCGCTATCTCTACGACTTCTGGCGGTGCAACGCCGACGTGGCAACGTGCTGGGTACCCTGGAGCTGGTGCGACACGGTCAAACAAACCAATCGCAACAACAGCATCATCATCTTCCGACCAGGCCACGACACGGTCCACGCCGTGAAGCTGCACTACGACCATCTGCGCTACCAGCGCAATCAGATCTACGGCAACCTGTGGTACGTCTCGACCAACGAAAAGTATCCTGTGCACTACAAGCAGTTGGATCTGCTCGGTCCGCTTCAAAAGCGCGTGTAGCGCGGGTTGGTGCTAGAATCCGCGGCGGTCGACGCTCCCTGCGAGCCGCCCGATGACCCAAGACGCCGCATCCGTCCCCGAACAGCCGATTGAATACCTGTTCGGACCGTTCCGCCTCGACATCATGTCGATGCAGTTGTGGCGCGGCGAAGAACTGGTCGCACTCACGCCCAAAGCTTTTGACACGTTGATGGTGCTCATTCGCCATCGTCCTCGGCTGGTCCGCAAGGACGAGTTGATGAGCGCGGTGTGGGGCAACTCCTTCGTGTCCGAAGACAGCCTCACGCAGAACGTGACGGCCCTCCGGCGCGCGTTCGGCGACGATCCGCATCAGCCCGAATACATCACCACGGTGCCGCGACGCGGCTATCGATTCATTGCCTCGGTGACCGAGCGATATGCGTCAGGTGCGACCGGTTCAGCGGCGGCTCCGATCGAATCGGCCACTGCGACGATGGCGGACGTGGCCTCGCTTGCGACCGTGGACGCCGCTGCGGACGCTGCCGCGTCCGAGGCACAGCGCCGCGGGGGCTGGTGGCGTTTCGCGTGGATTCCGCTCGCCGCGATCGCCGTCATTGCTGCACTCGCCACCGCGATCTTCAGCTTCTTCAACCTCGGCGCCGAGCTACCCGTCGTCGGCTCGCTTCGTTTCACGATTCAGCCGCCGCAGGGTACGCGACTCGCGTCCGGTGGAACGCTCGCACCGAACAATCGCTACCTGGCCTTTGTCGCGCAGGACGATCCGTCCGGAGTCACGCGGCTCTGGGTGCGCGACATGAACAACGGCCAGACACAGCCGATCGAGGGCACCGAAGGTGCCAACCGGCCGTTCTGGTCACCCGACGGTCAGTTCATCGGCTTCTTCGCGGCAGGCCGGATCAAGCGCGTCGCAGCCGTCGGCGGACCGGTGCAGATGCTCGCATCGACCGTCGGCCTGACGGTGTCGGGCGGCACGTGGGCCGAGAACAACGTCATCCTGTTCGCCGATTTCAGGTCGGGCATCAGTGCCGTGCCGGCGTCTGGCGGCGATGTGTCGCCGGTCACGACGCTCGACGCAGCCGGCCGCGAGACCGCGCACCGCTGGCCGCAGTTTCTGCCCGATAGCCGACACTTCCTGTTCTCGATCTACGCGGAGGATCCCGGCCGCACCGGCACCTATATCGGCGAGCTTGGCTCGACCAACACGTCGCGCATCCTCGACAGCACGGGCGGCGTCTACGCTCCACCCGGATACCTGCTCTACGTCCGTGATCGCGTGCTGATGGCACAGCCGTTCAACTTACGGTCCAACGAGGTCACCGGCTCCGCCACGCCAGTCGCCAGCGACGTCTTCCCGCCCGGGCCCACAAGCGGCGCAACAATCTCGGCATCTGCCGGCGGCCTGTTGACCTTTGGGGGACGCAGTGCCGAAACGCGTCTCGTCTGGTACAACCGCGCCGGCGAAGCGGTCCGCACGATTAAGACGCCGACCACGCTCTTCAATCCGAGTCTGTCGGCAAACGAGCGCTATCTCCTCGCGGGCAGCGGCACTGATGTCTGGCTGATCGATCTGCAGAGTGAAACGACGACGCGCATCGTGCCGGGGAATACGCCGCTGCTCTCGCCGGACGCGACCAAGATCGCCTTCACGTCAGGCCGACTCGATGGCGTCTCCGACGTCTACCTTCGCGCGACGAGCGGACGCGACGAAGATCAGCTGCTGCTGCGGACCAAGGAAAACAAGATCGTCAACGACTGGTCGAAGGACGGGCGCTATCTCGTCTACGCGACGACCAATCCGCAGACCAAGCTCGATCTCTGGGCGATGCCGATCGGTGGCGGCGGCCAGCCCTCACCGCTGCTCGTCACGCCGTTCAACGAGTTTCAGGCGCAGATTTCTCCCGACGGCCGATGGATTGCGTATGCGTCGGACGAGTCGGGCACGTGGGAGGTCTACGTGCAGCCGTTTCCGGCGCCCGGCGCAAAACGGGCTGTTTCGACCGGCGGCGGCTCGGAACCGCAGTGGCGCCCTGACGGGCGCGAGCTGTTTTATCTCGCGGCAGACGGCAATCTGATGTCAGTCGACGTCGGCGCCGGCAACGGGCTGGAGTTGTCGCGGCCGCGCGCGCTCTTCCGCACGCCGGTTCCGATTTCAGGTGAGATGAACACGCGGCGCAATCACTACGCCGCGTCGCGCGACGGGCAGCGCTTCCTCATTTCCGCGACCACCGAGCCGCAGAACTCGATCACGGTGCTGGTGAACTGGGTGGCAGGGCTCGGACACTAATCCCTAATCCCTAGTCCCCACTCTCCACAGCACCAGATCACATCTCCACGAACCGCATCGCTGCCGAGTTCATGCAATACCGCTGTCCGGTCGGCGGCGGGCCGTCTTCGAAGACGTGCCCCAGGTGGGCGTCGCACAGCCGGCAGGCAATCGCCATCCGCACCTCGCGCTCGCTGCGATCGACGTGCTCTTCGACGTTGCGACGATCGAGCGGCCGCCAGAAGCTGGGCCACCCTGTCCCTGACTCGTATTTGCTGTTGGAATGGAAGACCGCGGTATCGCAGCAGATGCAGCGATAGAGACCCTTGCCGTGCTCGTTCCAGGTCTCGCCGGTAAAGGGGACTTCGGTGTCGGCGTGGCGCGTCACTTCAAAGGAGATCCGCGTCAACTCGCTGCGCCACTGCTCTTCCGACTTGACGATCTTCGGCAGTTTCCTGACCCCGAGGCGCTTGCCGGCCTCGGTGTATTCGGCGATGTCGACCAGCTTAGGTGCGTCATCTGCCGCAGCCCACGCTGGCAGGAACAGGACGCCGGCCGCACCAGGCACCGTTCGCTCGAGCCATTCGCGCCGCGTAAGCCCTGGCCGACGCATGTGGCGGAGTCTACCACCGAATATCGGCCCCGGCTTGCGATACCATCTGCCGAGCATACCGAGGAGCACACATGAGAATTGACGGGCAATCACCGCGCTCAGTCCGACGCCGGATCGTCTTCGCCGGAGCAGTGGCCGCCCTGCTCGCCCTCGCCACCGAACCGCGGCCGCTCGCGCAGAACGCGCCGCAAATCGCCGTCGACAGCGACGATATCGGCGGCGTGGTGAGCGGTGCGAACGGACCGGAAGCGGGCGTGTGGGTGATTGCGGAGACCAACGATCTCGGGACGAAGTTCCGCAAGATTGTTGTCACCGACGCCCAGGGCCGCTACCTGCTGCCGGATCTCCCGAACGCGAACTACCAGGTATGGGTGCGGGGTTATGGTCTGCTCGACTCACAGAAGCAGACGGCGCGTCCCGGCCGGCGGCTGAACCACCGCGCGGCACGGGCGCTGGACCCGGTGCAAGCCGCGCAGATCTATCCGGCCAACTACTGGCTCTCGCTTTTGAACGTGCCGCCCGAAAGCGCCTTCCCGATGCCGTCCGGTCTGCCGGCGCCGGGCGCCGGCAGGGGCGGTGGCGGTGCAGCACAGGGAGCCGGCCAGGGCATACTCGCCAACCAGGCGGCGTTCGTGCAGGACGCCAAGAGCCAGATCATCCGGTATCAGTACGGCGGCCCGCTGCAGCGCAGCATGCATCCCGGCAATCCGATCTACGCCACGCTGGGCTTGAAGACCACGGCTGAAGTGCTGCGATATGTGGAAAACACCTGGCAGGTGCCGGATTTCTGGCCAGGCCGGAGCCAGCCGGTGTTCGACGCGTATGTCGACTGGATCGACCGCATTCGCAAAGGCGCGGTGCCGCCGCAGGCACCGCCGCGCCCGCAGGGTGTTGAGCGGAATCTGGTGATCACCGAGTGGGATGTCGCCAACGACTTCGCCTTCGTGCACGACATCGCCAGCAGCGATCGCCGCAATCCGACGGTGAATGCGCACGGTCAGATCTACGGCCTCGAATTCCACACCGATCAGCTCGTGATCCTCGATCCGCTGGAACACAAGACGCGGATGATTCCGATTCCGTCGCAGGTCGACAAGAACCTGATCCCGACGTTCACGCGCCAGACATTCGCGAATCCGTCACCGATCTTCGGCGCCGAAGTGCGCGTCGAAGATCACGCGCGGCCGAATCACCTCGTCCTCGACGAACGAGGCCGCGTGTGGACGGCGTCGCGAATCTCTGCACCGGAGCCAGCCGAGTACTGCCGGGCCGAATCGAACAACGTCTATGCACGGCGATCGCCGGCGACCGGACAGATCGCGGTAAACATCGCGATGTTCGACCCGCGCACCGAGAAGTGGGATCTGATTCGCACCTGCTTCGGAGGCCAGCACCTGGCAATGGCGGTCGATGGTACGAACCGCGTGTTTCAGAGCAGCAACAACGCGACGTTCGGTTGGATCGACATGGATATCTGGGACAAGACGCACGATCAGGAGAAGTCGCAGGGCTGGTGCCGTCTCTACTTCGACGGCGACCGCAACTTCCCGATCAGCGGCGCCCCGTACGGACCGGCACAGAGCAAGGCGGACGGCAGCATCTGGGGCGCGATTCAGGAAGTGCCGGGACGGATCATCCGACTGTCGCTGGGATCGAATCCCCCCGAGACCTGCGTCGGCGAGATGTACGAAGTACCGTTCAGTGCGAACCCGACCCGCGACAACGCGACGGCATCAGGCTTCTTCTCCCGCGGCATCGACGTCGACAGCCAGGGCGTCGTCTGGACCGGCCTCGCAGGCAGCGGGCACCTGGCGAGCTTCGACCGTCGTCTGTGCAAGGGGCCGCTCTCCGGTGAGGCCGCGCGCACAGGGCGGCACTGCCCCGAAGGATGGAAGTTGTATGCGACACCGGGGCCGCGGCTTGGCAACTCCCCGTTCAGCGCCGATTTCCACTATTACAACTTCATCGATCATCAGAACGGGCTCGGTCTCGGCCGCGACACGGCGATCGTCAACGGCACCAATTCGGATTCGTTGCTCGCGCTCAATCGCGCGACCGGCGACTTCACGGTGCTGCGGGTCCCCTATCCACTCGGGTTCTACACGCGCGGGATGGACGTACGCATCGACGATCCGAATACCGGCTGGAAGGGACGCGCACTCTGGGCGACCAACGGCACGCGCTCGGTCTGGGACAGCGAGCTCGGCGCCGGCGATCGCGGTCGCGTGTTCAAGCTGCAGATGCGACCGGATCCACTGGCGAAATAAGGTTCGATGGTCCGCGGCCGTGTCTAGCGCACTGTCGGGTATTTGATGCCGAGCTGCTCGAGATAGGTCTTGTACCGCGTCGAGTCGAAGTAGAACTGCCGCATCTGCTCGCGATAGTCGTTCATCGTCCGGGTGTTGGTGTTGAGCGCGGGCATGTCGGTCGGCGACAGGAACGATTCATATTTCTGCGTTTTCGTTTGTTCGGTGAAATAGGCTTTCGCGCTGGCCACGAGCTCGGGGCGCATCACCAGATCGAGCAGCATCATCGCCTGCGCCTTCGCTCCCGCGATCGTCCCCTTGTGCGCGATCGGCGTCGCCATCGCGATGGCGTTGGCCCAGTGATGGCCGGGGAGATTCGGAATGTTGGCGGGGTAGCGCAGGAGGATGGTCGGCGCGGTCCACGACACATCGCCGATATCGTCTGACCCGCCGCCGAGATTCTGTTCTGCCGGCACGTCCGGCTGAATGTCGCGCACCTTCATCTCGAGCCCGACCTGCTCGACGTTCAATTCCTTCTGCAGCGCTTTGGCGAGCGTCTGATCGTTGTCGTCCCATTTCGGCATGCCGACCGCGGCGATGTTGGCCTGCATGGCTTCAGCCATCGGCCTGTTGAAGTGCTGCGGCCACGCCGATCCCACCACTCTGGACGAAACGGAGGTGTCAGTCATCATCGCCGCCCCCTGCGCGATCTTGTCGGCGATCGATCGCATTTCCTTGATGCGCGGAACGGTGGTCTCGCGAAGGTAGTACCAGGTGGTCGCCTTCTCGGGCACCACGTTCGGCTGATCGCCGCCGTTGGCGATGACATTGTGCGACCGCTGCGAGATCTGCAGATGCTCGCGGCGAAAGTTCCAGCCGACGTCCATCAGCTCGGCGGCATCGAGCGCGCTTTTGCCCTGCCAGGGCGCCTGCCCCGCGTGCGCGGCAGATCCTTGAAACGAATACTGCACACTCACGAGACCGAGGGCGTTGGGCGGTCCACCCCACGAGGTCCTGAATAGATTCGCCACGTGCGTGAACAGCACCGCGTCGACATCCTTGAACACGCCGGCGCGCACGAAGAAGGCCTTGCCGCCAAGGAGCTCCTCGGCAATACCCGGCCAGAGGACCAGCGTGCCAGGCAGTCGCTCGCGCTCCATGATCTTCTTCACCGCGAGAGCGGCGGTGATGTTGAGCGGCACACCGGAGTTGTGCCCTTCGCCGTGTCCGGGTGCGCCGTCCACGAGCGGAGCACGATAGGCAACGCCAGGCTTCTGCGACGCCTGCGGGATGCCGTCGATATCGGACCCGAGCGCGATCACCGGCCGTCCGCTGCCCCACCGCGCGACCCAGCCGGTCGGCAAGCCGCCGACGTTGCGCTCCACGGTGAAGCCGTTCTTTTCCAGCACGCCGGTCAGATACTTCGACGTCTCGACCTCCTGATACCCCAGCTCGCCAAAGCTGAAGACGGTGTCGATCATCTGCTGCGTCTGGTCGTAGCGGGCGTCAACGTCCCTGACCGCTTCGGCCTTCAGGGCCTCTAGTCGCGGAGCCTGCTGGGCCGTGAGGGCGACAGACGTGAAAAGGGCGAGAACGATTGGAGCGTAGAGGATGCGTGGCATGGGGAAGGATAAGCTGATCGCGTGAGGTGGGCGCAACTGATAGTGGCCGGCCCTCTGGCACTGGCCGTGCTGCTGATCGCGGCCGAGGGACGCGGCCAGGAGCGTACGGGCGAGCTCACGGTCGACGCGCCGGCATCGCTCGCGGAGGTGGCAAATCGGGTCCGCCGTCTTGATCGTGCACCGCTGGCGGGCGCCCTCGGACGCGCGGGTCTGAACGCGCCGTCGCCGATTCGCATCACGCTCGTCCCCGAAAACGATCCGTTTGCACAGCAGGTTCCCAACTGGATCGTCGGGCTGGCGTCGGGCACCGAGGACATCGCGATCTTTCCCGCGCGTATCGGCGCGTCGCCGGCCACGTATCCGTACGATTCGCTGGAGTCGGTGGTCTGGCACGAGGTCGTCCATCTTGCGCTGGCGTCTCAGGCCGGGGGAAAGCCGCTGCCCCGCTGGTTCCATGAGGGCGTCGCGATGTCGGTGGAACAAGGCTGGGGGCTGACGAGTCAGGCGCAGCTGCTGTTCGCAGCGGCGACCAATCCTGACGTGGCCGACCTCTCGCGTCTGTTCGACTCCGACGCACAACCCGAGGCGGCCCTCGGTTACCTGCTGGCGGCCGCACTGGTCGCGGACATCCGTGAACGTCATGGACAGGCGGTTCCCGGCGAAATCGTTCGCCGAGTCGCGAGCGGTTCATCCTTCCCTGAAGCCTTCGCGCTCGAGACGGGAGAAACGCCGGATCAAGCCGCTGCGCACGCCTGGCAACCGTACCGTCGATGGACAGCCTGGCTGCCGCTCGTCACCGGTGCGTCATCTGTCTGGTTCGCGATCATGGCACTCGCGGCGGTCGCCTTCGTCGTGCGGCTGCGCAGGCGTCGCCGACGAGCCTGGGAAGAGGACGAAACAGGGATGTAGGGCGGACTATTAGGTCCGCCGCGCACGCGAGAGGTGAAGTAGACTCAGCCCGCCACTCATCCGGAGGGTTGTCATGACGTTCGTGCGACGTACGGCCGTTCTTACCCTGCTGGTGCTTTTCGTCGGAGTCACGCCTGGCTGGGCACAGGCGACGGCCACCGCTCCGACGACCGCCCCCACTCTGACGCCTCAGGAGATGGAGGCGTTCCTCACCAACGCCCGCATCGTCGCCAAGAAGACGGAACGGAAGGGCGTCACCGACGCCTACCAGGTCACGCTCTCCGACGGTACGACGACGCACGACGCGCAGGTGCAGGACGTCGACATCTACATGCCGGTCTTCGACGCCGGTGCGGGCGTGTCGGAAATAAACTTTCGAGACACCTATCGCTACAACATCGCCGCATACCGTCTTGCGCGGCTGCTGCTGCTCAACAACGTGCCGATGTCGGTGCCCAGAACAGTGGATGCCAAGCCGTCGGCCGTGACGTGGTGGATCGATGATGTGAAGTTTGATGAGAACGGACGGCTCAAAGCGAAGGCGAGCGGCCCGAACCCGAATCGTATGGCCGGATACGTGCACATCCTGCGCGTCTTCGACGAGCTGATTCAGAACCGCGATCGCAACGGCGGCAACTACATCTGGACCGCCGACTGGACGATGTGGATGATCGACCATACTCGCGCGTTCCGCACTGGCAAAAATCTTCTCAAGCCGCAGCTGCTCGAACGATGCGAGCGCACGCTGTGCTCCAGACTGCGTGCGCTTACGCGCGAATCGCTCGTCGCCGTCGCTGGTGACACGCTGCTGCCGCCCGAAATCGACGGCGTGATGGCGCGAAGGGACGCGATTCTGAAGCTCTTCGACGCCAAGATCGCGAAGAGCGGCGAGGCGTCGGTCTACTACACACAGCCCAGGCAATAGACCGAGGGTGCGAGGGTGCGAGGGTTGGACTACGGATGTCGCGGCTGAATTGTCGCTCCAGCCGTGATCGCGCTGAGCGCTGCCAGCGAGGCGGCCGCGAATAGCACGATGCGGTAGGCGGTGATGAGCGTCTCGCCTGAAACACGACTGCCGCCTAGTGCGAGGCCGAGCGCGGCCACCGCGATCAGTCCTCCGGCTCGTGCCGCAACGTTGTTGATGCCCGACGCGATCCCGCTCTTCTCGGCAGGTGCGGCGTCGAACACGGTTGTCGTCAACGGCGCCACCGCGAGCGTCATGCCTGCCGCCACAACGAGCAGGCCCGGAAACACAGCGGTCCAGTAGCTCGAACCACCTGCCGCCGCTGCGAGCATGGCGAAACCGACGGCGGTCACTGCGGGGCCGAGCGTGAGCGGCAGCTTCGGCCCGACGTGCGCCACAAGCCCGCCTGACCAGCGCGAGCCGACGCCCATCACAACAGCGAACGGCAGGAAGCCCGCTCCGGCTGCAGTCGCGGAAAGACCCTGCCCCTGGATCAACATGAAGGGCAACATGAACAATGCCGCGCTGAGCGCCGCATACAGAAAAAGCGTGAGCGCGTTGGCGCCCGAGAACGTGTGGTTGCGGAACAACGAGAGCGGCATCATCGGCGCCGGCGATCTGGCTTCGACGGAGAGGAACCAGGCGGCAACGGGAATCGCTGACCCGACGGCGATCGCACCGGCGATCTGACGTCCGGCTCCCAATGCGATCAGTCCGAAGCTGACGAGTCCCAGCGCGGCGGTCGCCAGCACGGCGCCTCTGCCGTCGAGTGGCTCCGATGTGGTGTGCCGATCGCGCGGCAGTTTGAGACCGAGCACCAGCGCCAGCACGGCGACCGGTAGGTTGATGTAGAAAATCGCGCGCCACGACACGTGGTCGACGAGCAGACCGCCAAGCGGCGGACCGAGTGCCGTTGTCAAGGCACCGGCTGCCGCCCAGGTGCCGATCGCCGGGCCGCGCGCTTTCCCCGCATACGACGCGCCGATGATCGCCAGGCTGGCCGGCGTCACCGTCGCCGCCGCAGCTCCCTGCACCACGCGCGCCGCGATCAGCCAGCCCGCGTTCGGTGCCAGCGCGCAACCAAGCGACGCGACCGCAAAGCCAACGAGCCCGATGAGAAAGACGCGCCGCCGCCCATAGCGATCGCTTGCCGATCCGCCCAACAGAATGAGTCCGGCCAGCGTCAGCATGTAGCCGTTCATCACCCATTGCACCGTCGCGAATGAGGCGCCGAGACCCTGCTGGATGGCCGGCAGCGCGACGTTGACGACAGAGCTGTCAATGAAACCGAGCGCCGAGCCGAGGATGGTTGCCGGCAGCACCCAGCGCACATCGTCGGGTGCGCTGTGATGGGGAGCGCAAGACTCAGGCGTCTCGCAGGGAGGTCGAAACACTGACCCGATTATGGTCGGTTCAGCGGACGTATTTCTTCAGCATCTTGTCGAAGCCGACGGTGGTGCCGACGTCCGCGGCGTAGATGACGCCGCGCGCGTCGACACCAAGCCCAACCGGACCGCTGGTGGCTTGCTGCGTCGGTGAATACGACTCCTCGGGAATGAAGTACCGCACCGTGCCGTCCTTTGCGCTGCCGACGCGAATGCCGCGCTTATACGGCGACTCCGGGCGCGAATTCGAATCGCTCACATACAGCACATCGTCTTTGATGTAGACGTTCTCCGGCGCGCCGAACTGCGGCCACGCGGCGATAAACTTGCCGTCCTGATCGAAGACCTGCACGCGCCGATTGGTCCGATCGGCGACGAAGAGGCGACCCTGCGAGTCCATGGCGAGACCGTGCGGATCATTGAGCTGTCCCGGTCCTGCGCCCGTGCCGCCCCACGCCTTGATGAACTTGCCGTCCTTGGTGAATTTCAGGATGCGGTGATTCATGCCCTCGCGCGCAGCACCGTGGCCGTCGGTGACGAAGACGTCGCCGTTTGCTGCCACCGCGACCCACGTGGGCGCGAGGAACGTATCGTTGCCTTCGGCGCTGACGCCAGCCTTGCCGATCGTCATCAGCAGCTTGCCGTCGGCGTCGAATTTCATCACCTGTGCGCCCTTGCCGTTCATGGCGCCGGAATCACTCACCCAGATGAAGCCGGAGCGGTCGACGATCAGGCTGTGGGCCTGCACGAACATCCCGCTGCCCCAGCTCTTGATCAACGTGCCGTCCGGCCTGAACTTCAGGATGCCCGGATCGTTGCGGTGAAAGACATAGACGTTGCCGTCACGATCGAAATCGAAGGCGATGACTTGCGCCCATTCGATGCCGGGCGGCAGCTTCGCCCAGCCAACCTGCAGGCGATACGGGTTGGGTTGCGCGTTGGGCTCGTTGGCGGTCTGCGCGGCGAGCGAGAGCACGCCGGATGCCGCGGCCAACACGGCAACGGCGGTGATCGCGAATCGAAGCGTTCGCATCGGCCTACTTGGCGGCGCGGATGATGCGGATGGCGCGGAGCTGATCGGCGTCGGTCGTCATCGGCGCGGCGCCGGCGGGGAACCCGTTCTGCTCGAAGATGTAAGCGACGATGTCGAGATATTCCTCGGGTTGGAGCGATCCGGGCGCGTCGAATGGCATCGTCTTGCTGATCTTGCTGAAGAGGCCGTTGGCGTCGGAGCCGGCCATGAAGCCGTCACGCTTCAAGGGCGGCGCGCCGCTGTCGCCGGAGTTGTTGCCGGACAGGTCAGCGGAGTGGCAGTTCTCGCAGAAGACCGTGTAGCCCTTCTTGCCGCGCTCGGCCTGCTCGCGCGTGTAGACGCCGTCAGCGACGGTGCGCTGGGGCTGCTGTGCAGCGGCGAGAAGGGGTCTGACCCCAGTCTGACCCCAGTCTGACCCGGGTCTGACCCCAGTCTGACCCCACACGAGCGCGAGAGCGAGCGCGCAGCCGACGTAATTTGCTCTTCTGCGCGCTGACATCACGACTTACTTCGGCGCCGCGGGCGCGGGGGCGGCAGGCGCGGACGTCCCGCGCGCCGGACGCTGCTGCGCCGGTTGATCGGGATCCGGATCGGTCAGGCCAACGCCCGCCCGACGTGCGTCGCGCCGGGCGACATTCTGTGCGGTGGGCTCGACGCCCGCCTTGACCATCAGGTCGTGAACAAGCTGCACGACCTGTGGGCCAGGCTTGCCGCCCGGGCGCTGACCGGTGCCTTCATCGGGCACACCCGTGTTCAGCACGCCGTCATAGATCGTCCGGCCGGTCTTGGTGACGACGTCCAGCTTCGCGCCTTTGTCGACGAGATACTGGATGATCCCGGGATGGCCAAAGAACGCCGCGCCGTAGAGCGGCGTCTCACCGCGCTCGTTGGCGCCATTCACTTCGGCGCCATGCTCGACCAGGATCTTGACGATCTCGAGTGAGTCGGCGGCCGATCCCATGTTGTCGGGATCGCCTTCCTGGGTGATTGCGAACTTCACGCCCGAGGCAATCATCAAGGCCGTCGTGCCGTCCGGCTGTTTCAGCTTCACGTCTGCGCCGTGATCGACCAGCACCTTCGTGAGGTCCAGATGCTTGAAGCGAACGGCCTGCATCAGCGGCGTCGTGCCGGCCGCAAACGCCGCCGAACCGCCGCCGTGATATCGCGACAGCTGACGACCGGTCAGTGCGGCGTTCGGGCTCGCACCCTTCTCGATCAGATAGGCAATCAGCGCCGGGCCGTCCACCTCGCCGGTTTCTTCCAGGCGCGGACGGCTGCGTTCCCACGTCGGCGTGCGCATCTCGACGACGGCGAAGACCGGTGTCATACCGGCTTTGTCCGCAATCTTCGGATCAGCGCCCTTTTCGACCAGCGTCTTCGCGAGGTCGTAGTGCAGATTCAGAACCGCTTCCAGCAGTGGCGTCACGCCTTCTGGATCCTGGAGGTTCATGTCAGCGCCAAGCTCGACGAGCGCCAGCACCGCGGCGGTCGCGTTCTCACGCGTCGCATACATCAGCGGCGTCCACTGCCCTTTCGGCACGAAGCTGCCGACGTAGTTGCTCGGCTCGGCCGGCTTCTGATCGGGGTATGTCACGGTCGCTGAGCGCGCGTTGATTTGCGCCCCCAGTTCGACGAGCGTACGGATGGCCGGTGCGTTATTGGCAGCCGCGGCCCACATCAGCGCCGTCTCGCCCATCCAGCTTTCTTTCGCGTTGACGTTCGCGCCGGCGGCCACCAGCTGACGAATAACGTTCGGATTGCCGGTGCGCGACGCGACGTGCAACACCGTCTGACCTTCGGTCACGACCGTGTTCGCATCAGCGCCCGCCTTCAGCAGCCGCTCGACCAGCGTCGGGTTACCTGCTTCGGCGGCGAGCGACAGCGGCGTAATGCCGTAGCGGTTGCGCGCCGACACGTTCGCGCCGGCGGCGAGCAGCGCATCGACCAGCGCGGTCTTCTCACCGCGAACGGCCCAGTGCAGCGCCGTGGTGCCGTCGGCTTCTTTGGCGTTGACGTCGGCCTTCTGGCGGATCAGGGTCTGGACAGACGCTGCGTCACCCCTCTTGGCGGCATCGACAATGGCGATGGGTGCGGCGTAGGAGACGCCGCTGATGGCCAGAGAGAGAACGAAGGTTCCAAGCACGAATTTGCGAGTCATCGTCGCTCCGTTGAACTGTGAACTTTGAACCGTGAACGTCACAGTTCCAGACTCTTGGTGCTGTTGCCGAAACTATCCAGCTTGATGTCGTACTGCGCCGCGGCGGTCATCCACAGATTCGCCATCGGCTCGTTGCCATAGGCGATGTGACGGTCGCCCTGGAAGCGTCCGCCGAACACCGCCATCGGCAGATCGAGGTGCACATGCTGGTCGCTGTTCGACAGGCCGTTGCCGTAGAAGATCATCGAATGATCGAGCACGGTGCCATCACCTTCCGGCATCGCCGCCAGCTTGTCGAGGAAGCGCTTCATCTGCTGCGAGTAGTAGATGCCGACGCGCACCATCATCCCCATGCGCTCCGGACCGTTGGCGTGGTGCGACGCCACGTGATGCGGCTCGTTCACGTCGACTGACGGATAGGTGATCTGGCTGATCTCGCGGGTCGTGTAGAACGATGCCACGCGGGTGATGTCGGCCTGATACGCGAGCGCGATCAGATCGAACATCAGCTTCAGGTGCTCGTCGTGCGTTGCGGGAATGCCGAGCGGTGCGTCCGGCACCGCGATCCGCGACTCGTCCTGCTTCTCGGCCTTCTGAATCCGCGCTTCGACTTCGCGAAGGCTGGTCAGGTAATCGTCCATGCGACGACGGTCGCCAGCGCCAAGCTTGCCCTGCAACGACCCGATCTCCTTGCTGACCGAATCAAGAATGCTGGACTGCCGGTGCAACCGCGACGCGCGCTGTGACGCGGTTCCCGCCCGACCGAACATCCGCTCGAACGCCGAGCGTGGGTTCAGTTCCATGGGCACCGGTGTGACCGGGTCGCGCCACGAAATGGTGTTGGCGTAGATGCAGCTGTAACCGCCGGCGCAGGATCCAATCGCGCTCGAGAAATCCTCGGTCATCACCTCGAGCGACGGCAGCAGCGTTTGCGCGCCGATCTTCTGCGCGATGATCTGGTCGACCGACGTGTTGTTATACACATCGTCGCCCTCGGTCGGCTTCGCCGAGACTCCGGTCAGCCAGCCCGATGACGCCGTCGGGTGGGTGCCCTCGACGGTGTTATCCAGACCCGACAGGATCAGCGTCTTCGACCGCAGCGACTCGAGCGGCTTGAGGATCGTCGAGTACTGGAAGCCAGGTCCGGTCGTGAGCGGCACCCACTCTTCCGGGATCGTGCCGTTCGACCAGTAGATGAACGCCGAACGCAACGGCGCTGAGCTCTGAGCCTTGACCGCGAAGGCCGGGATCATCGCGTCCAGGAACGGCAACGCGACGGCGGCACCCATCCCCTTGAGGAAGGTGCGGCGAGGCAGATTCGTCTTTGTCACAAACATCGCTTCGGTCTCCTGTCAGAGCTTCGCGGTGGACGAGGCGGGCGGTTGCGCCGACACTCGCTTCTGGAACGGTGCGCTGCGGACGATGCCCAGCACGATCGACGAGAACTTGTAGTTATCCGGCGCCGACGCGCGAACGATCGCGCGGACGGTCGGCTCGTCGCGGTAGTCGAGCGAGCGGCCGAGCCCATACATCAGCATCTTTTCGGTGACCGTGGTCACGAAGTTCTCCGGCCGCTTCAGGACGATGGCGCGCAGCGCGGCGGGGCCGTTTACGGCGGTGCCATCGACGAACTGGCCTTCCGAATCAATCGCGGCACGACCATCACGCGTGCGCCAGGCACCCGTGGCGTCGTAGTTCTCGAGCGCGAATCCAATCGGATCCATCATGCGATGGCAGGTCGCGCAGACCGGGTTCGCACGATGCTGCTCCATTCGCTCGCGCATCGTCAGCGGACGCGTCAGCTCGTTTTTCTCCTTGAGTGGCGGAACGTTCGGCGGCGGAGGCGGGGGCGGTGAGCCAAGCAGATTTTCCAGAACCCACTTGCCGCGGCGGACCGGCGACGTCCTGTTCGCGTGCGAAGTGACCGTGAGGATGCTGCCCTGGCCAAGGAGTCCCTTGCGCGAATCGTCGGTCACCGTCACGCGGCGGAACTGGCTGCCCTGGATGCCGGGGATGCCGTAGTGCTTCGCCAGACGACCGTTCACGAACGTATAGTCCGCGGTCATCAGGTCCATCAGGCTGCGGTCTTCACGCATCACGCTGTCGACGAACAGCTCGGTTTCACGCTGGAGAGCCTCGCGCAGCTGGCCATCGAAGTTCGGATACTCGCGAGAGTCCGGGAACGAGCTGCGCAGGTTTCGCAGCTGCAGCCACTGACCGGCGAAGTTCTCGATGAACGCGCTCGACTTCGGGTCCGCCAGCATCCGGCGCACTTCCTTGTCGAGTGCGCCAGGCGTCCTGAGACGCTTTGAGGTAGCCGCATCCAGCAGCGCGTCGTCCGGAACGCTGCTCCACAGGAAGAACGACAGGCGCGAGGCGAGCTCGAGATCGCTGACGTCGTACACGGAGCCAGGCCGCCGACCGGCTTCCGCTTCCATGCGGACGAGGAACTTCGGGCCGCTGAGAATGCGCTCGACGACGAAGCTGATGCCGCGGTCGAAGCCGGCTTCCTTCGCGCCTTCACGATAGAAGCCCATCAACTCATCGATGTCGGACGCTGTCTGCGTGCCGCGGTAACCGCGTCGCGCCAGCGTTGTGACGATCTGCTTCGCGCAGGTCTCATCGGCTGCGCCGGTCGGCTTGCACGCAAAAATCCGCCGGCGGCTCGGCGTATCGCCAGGGCCAGTCGGATTGAAGGGACCGGCGACCGTCATCATGTCGACGTGCGGCGGGCCCATCAGCGTCTCGGACGTGTCCGTGGTCGTGCGCGTGAACGCCTGCAGACGACGCGTGTTCAGGACGTCGGCACGAGCGGCAAACGTGGCGCCGATCACGTGCGGGCCAGCCTTGAGCGGCACGCGCGCCTGCATCTGCGCTTCCAGTTCGTTGGCGTGCTTGGTCTGGTTCTGCAGCATCGCCTCGAACGATTCCTTGCCGCCAACAACCTTGGTGAACACCACTTCGCCGTCGACGACGAACTGCAGCTCGCGCTCGAACTCGAGGCCGCGCATCAAGCCCAGGTTGGTCTTGAAGAGCGTCGTCTTGATGACGTATTCGGCATCGAGCGGCAGGTTCACGTGCGCCAACACGCCGCCGACCGTTCCGAGCGGCATGCCGTCGATGTAGACGTCCTGCGACTGGTCCGATGCGGCGCGGTATGTCGTCGATCCGGCAACGACATCGGTGGCATCGCCCACGGCGAGGGTGGCAATCTGGGCCGCCGCTGACGAGTAGCGTTCGAGGAGCGACGGCGAGAGTGCGAGCGCTTCGCCGATATTGTCGAAGCCGTGAATCTGTTCGTCAGGCGGGAGGAGCGACGCGGCGTCGATGTCCAGGCCGAGGACGTCGCGCACGGCGTTCTGATACTCGGCGCGGTTCAGGCGATGGATGGACGGCTGGCCCGCATACGGGCTCGTCGCCGCCAACCGGTCCAGCGATTTCTCGAGCGTGGTGACGAGTGCCATCCGCGTCGCGTCGTCGGGATGGGGCATCCCGAGCGGCGGCATGACCCCGACCTTCACCTTGCGGATGACCTTCTCCCACGTCTCCGCGTTCTTGGCGACGTCGTTCGGGTCGATGGCGTCGAGCGTCAAACCGGCGGTCTTGAGCCGTGAGTTATGGCAGGTGACGCAGTAGCGGTCGAGGATGGCGCGAGGCTCCGTCAGCGGCGCCGTCGGGCTGGCGGCCCGAGCCGCCGGAGCGGTGGGCTGACGCGCCGCAGGTGCCTGCGCCTGCACACTGGATGACCCCGGCAGGGCCCATCCGGCCGTGAAAATCCACACCCCGGCCGCAGCCAGCACCAAGCCTCGAATCAGTTGCCTAGTTCGCACGATGCAGTGATACCTCAGTGGCTGTCCAAAGTCCTGATTGGCGGCTGAAGGGAGTCCTACCGTTTGGCGAGATTTGGCTGAGAAACGGGCCAATTCGTCGTTTCACGTAGGACGGGTGTCCGCGCCCCCAACAACCAACAACCAGCAACCAGTTAGAAGTCCACCTGAACGCTGAACTTCGCGAACCGGGCCTGCATGATCGTCTGGGGCTGCAGCCAGGTGGCGAAGTTGGTGTTGACCGCCAGGACGGGTGCCTGGTTGAGGGCGTTGTAGAGGTCGAAGTTGACCGTAGCCTTCATCGACCGGAGGTTGAACGCCCGCGCCACCCGCATGTCCAGCTGGTTCATCCGGTCGCCGAACATCGTCCCTGGCGCAATCAGGTTGACCGTGACGTTGGCGGCGCCGCCCGACAGCGGACGGCCCAGCGACGGCTGGACCTGCGCGTTCGGGGCGTTGTAGTTGGCCGAGATGTTCGGGCCGGGCATGTTCTGCAGCGTCGCGCTGACCTGCACGAGCGCGTGCGGGATGGTGTAGGAACCGAGCCCCTTGAACTGCGTCTGGAAGTTCTCGGCGTTGTGGCAGTAGGGCACGCCGACCGGGCTGACTTCTGGCAGCTTCGCGAGAACTTCGCAGTTGTCGGTCACTCGCCGGCCGGTGCTGATGCCACCCTGGAAGAACAGGCTCCGCTGCAGCCGGACGGCCCCGCTGATGTCAACGCCGTGCCAGTACTCGGTCTGCTTGCCGTAATTGTCCGCGGCCGTCAGGAAGTTGTCGACCTGGCCGACCTTGTCGGGGTTCAGGTTCAGCAGCCCGTTGATCGTGTAGCCGCCACCGCCGGGCAGCGAGGCGTGCGTCGGAGCCACGAGGTTGAACCTGCTGAAGTCATTCGCGCCGACCGCACGGTTGTCCGTCACGGTGAGGTTGCCGTACCAGCGACGGAAGTACGCGACGTCGACCGACACGCGCGGCAGGATTTCATGCGCAACGCCGGCGCTGAATTCCCAGTTGTAGCCGCGGACGCCCCACCCATCGATGATGGCGGGATCGACCGTGGTGCTCGGCGTCGCCAGGCCGAAGTTGGCGTTCGACATCGCCCCGCATTCGCCGTTGGCGGCTGGATTGGTGAGCACGCAGTCCGGCACGTAGTTGCGGTTGGCGTCGTTCCAGGACCGCGTCACCGAGTTCGCCAGACGACCGGTCGGGCTGGCGGCATCGCCGAACGCGCCCTGCAGGCCGAGCGCCACCATGTATTTGTTCAGGCTGGCGCGCACCGCCGTCTTGCCATTGCCGAAGAGGTCATACGCGGCGCCGAGCCGGGGCGTCAGGTCGTGCGTGTTGACGAAGCTCTGTTCGGGGAACGTCAGATTGCGGTTCGGCACCAGCGGCGCCGGCCCGAGGTGCTGCTCGGGGAACGAGTTCGCGTAGTGGTCGTAACGCAGGCCGGCGTTCACGGTCAGCCGATGCAGCGTCCATTTGTCCTGCGCGTAGAGGCCGAGATCGTGGTTCTGCCGCTGCGAGTGCTCCCACGGCGTGGCGCGCTCCGACAGCTGGTTGGGAACGCCGAGGTTGAACCGATACGTCACGTTGTAGGCGTTGTCGGTCAACTGCGTTTCGCGATCGCCGAACGCGTCGGCGCCGCCCATCTTCAACTCGTGCGAGCCGGTGACGTAGGACATCGTCAGGCTCCAGCCCTTCATGGCGCCAACGGTGTTGACGAAGGACTGCGTCGACGCCCAGCTGCCCGGACCGCGATAGAGCAATCCGTTCGACTGCTCGCGCACCGGGATCATGAAGAGCTCGGGGCTGCCATCTTTCGGACGCATCACGTCGTAGCGCTCGGTGCGCACGTAGGCGCGCGCGTCGAGGAGGATGCGGCTTGTGAGCGGCGCCGTCCAGCCGGCATTCATCAGCCGCTGGATCGGGAACCGGTAGCTGCTCGCCGCTTCGGGCGAGGTGGTCGAGTCGACGCGGTCGCACTGACAGCGGCCCTGATCGTCGACGAAGAAGCTGAATTTGTTGCGTGAATTCGCCTGCCAGGTCAGGCGCAGGTTGGTGCTGCGCTGCTCGACGCTGGCGAAGCCGCGGCGCGACGTGTCGGGCGTATACGTCCACACGTTCGGGTTGTTTTCGTTGGCGTTGTAGAAGATGCCGCCGATGTAGATCTGATTGCCCTGCCAGCGGCCCGCGCCATACCACCACAGCTTGTCCTGAATGATTGGACCGCCTGCGGCCGGGTTCACGTCGTAGACCTTCTTCAAGGCGTCCGGCGTGGCCAGCCCACGGTTCTTCAGATCCTGCGAGTAGTTGTTCCCCTGAAACGACTCGTTCGCGGCAGTGCCGAAGAAGGAGCCGTGGAACTGATTGCCGCCGTCGCGCGACACGATGTTGATCCGGACGCCGCCGGTCGACGCTTCCGCCGAGCCCGCGCCCGTGTCCACGGTGATCTCCTGCGTGCTGCCGGCATTCGCGAAGAACGTGCTGGCGCCGCCAGACACCTCAGCGTTCGCCGTCGACGTGCCGTCGACCATCACGCGCTGATCGCCGGTGCGCCCGCCATGGATGGCGAACTGCGTCAGGAGGAGGTTGTTTGCCCCACCGACGTCGCCGGCCACGCCCTGGAAGGTGCCCGTCATGCCAGGGATCAGGACGGCCACATCGAAGTGGTTGCGGCCGGTCGGGATGGCGTCGATGATGTCCTTCGACAGCACCTTCTGCTGCCGGGTGGTCTGGACGTCGACGACAGGCGATTCGCCGGTGACGGTGACGGTTTCCTCGAGCGCGCCGACCCGGAGCTCGGCGTTGACGGTCGCGGTGAAGGACCCCGTCAGCTCGATCCCCTCGCGCTTGACGGTATTGAACCCCGGCAGCGTGAACGTCACCGTATAGGCGCCAGGTCGCAGGTCGACGACTCGATACTGCCCCGCACCGTCGGTCACGACCGAGCGGGTCTTTTCGATCAGCGCCGGGCTGGACGCTTCAACCGTGACGCCCGGCAGGACGGCGCCAGAAGCGTCGGTGACGACGCCGGTAATGGAAGCGGCACCCTGTGCGAGCGCCGCAGACGGGAGGATCACCGAAAGCGCAAGAGCCAACCACACACCGCGAAACACACGTGTCCTCAAGGCGTTCTCCTTGGTTTTCGAGCTTGGGAGGCGTGTTGTATCTCCGCGGGGGCGGCGAAGTCCTGAGACGGACATGAGTGGCCCTGACGGACGGGTGACAGGATGCGGAATCTTTCCTGAAATCACCCGGGGTCAGACTGGGGTCAGACCCGCGGGTCTGACCCCAGTCTGACCCCGTGATCATCCGAGCGGACGCGCAAGCCATTCCTGTGCTAGTACTCCATGGAAACAAACGAAAGACATTGGGAGGGAGATTGCGTATGAGACCCGGCGTGATTTCCATAGTGCTGGCCGGTCTGCTCCTCGCGGGCAGCGGCGCGTTACGCGCGCAGGCCCCGGCCGCGAATCAGGAACAGCCGTGGCGGACGCTCCTTGACCGCCTCTCCATGGACATGTGGGAGGAAGAGGGCACCGCTGACTGGCGCATCGTTGACGACGTCGTGAAGTCGGACGGCGGCAACGGCTATCTCGTCAGCGCCGAGAACTTCGGCGACTTCGAGCTTCGCGCCGAGTTCTTCGTCAGCCCCGACGCCAACAGCGGCATCTTCATCCGCTGCAACAACCGGCAGGAGATCACCGCCGTCAACTGCTACGAAGTGAACATCTTCGACATGCGGCCGGATCAGACCTACCGCACCGGGGGCATCGTCAACGTCGCCAAGGTGATGACCAACGTGGACACCGGCAACAAGTGGAACACGATGGAGATCACCGCGCGCGGCCCGCGCATGTCGGTAAAGGTCAATGGCATGATGATCTCCGAAGGCGAGGACATGCGCCTGCGCAACGGCCCGATCGCCCTGCAGCGCACCGCCGGCGACGTCCGCTTCCGACGGGTTCAGATTCGGTAGGCCGCCGGGTCGCGGTTGAATACGACGCGAACCCGGCCTACGTACCGTTCGCCGGGTCCGCGAATGAAACATCACGCGGACCCGGCCTACGTACATACGTAGGGCGGGTTCCACCGAGCGGATGATCGAGCGAGGTGGACCCGCCGTTACGGCAACGGCGGCGCTGTTGCCGTATACCCGTCCGGATAGAAGTGCACGCCGACGACGCGCGGCACGCCGCGGCTGCCGAACCACCACGTATTGTCCGCCGCCACTTCCATCTTCGGAATGCTCTGCTGCGGCTGCGGCATCGGGTAGTACGTGAACTGCCCCGTCGACGGATTCAGCTTGATCACCGTGCTGTGCACATGATCGGCGCTCCAGATGTTGTCGTTCTTGTCCGGCCACGCCTCATACGGCATCGCTCCGCTGAACGGAATCTTGTACTCGGTGAGCCGGCCTGTCTGCTGATCGAGCTTCACCATGATGCCGACGTTGTATTCCGATCCCCACACGTTGCCTTTGGAGTCGACGCCCATGCGGCGGATCTGACCCCATGAGTTCGGCACCGGATATTCCTTCACCAGCTGCGTTTCCTTGTCCCACTTGTTGATCGTCCCGCGCTGCCAGCCCGCGCCCCAGAAATTGCCGTTCTGATCGACGGCAAGTCCGTAGATGCCGTTGTCAGGCGTCGGCGTGGGATAGGTGTGAATCGTGCGCGTCTTCGCGTCGAGCTTGCCGAAGAGCGCCCCCCAGATCAGCGCGAAGCCGACGTTGTCTTCCTTGTCGACGATGATGCCGACGTCGACGCCCTTCTGCGGAATGTAATAGCGAATCTGCTTGCCGGTCGCCGGATCGAGCTCGCCGAGCATGCCGCCGTTCAGCTCGCTCCAGTAGATCTTGCCTTTGCTGTCGGACGCCATGCCGCTCACGGCAACCCAGTTGTCGCCCTTGATGGGATAGTCGGTCCATCGCTTCTCTGGATCGAGCTCCTTCGGATCGAGCCGCAGCAGCGAGTTGGACACACGCGACGAGAACCACACGCTGCCGTCCGGGGCGATCGTCGCGGCCTGCAGGTGGTGCAGTGCGAGTCCGGCGCGATCGGCAACTTCGCCATCGATCATGTTGGCGCCAACGACGGCGCCCTGCGTCGGCTGCAGCGGCAGATCTTCGGGAATGTCGTAGCCAACGTAGATTGACTTCGACGCGACCTCTTCATTGACCGGCTGGCGATCGATCCGCAAACGCCTGTCCGGCTGGCCCGGACCGAAGTTCTTCGTCAGATACTCCGCGATGAGCGCCTTCTCCTTTGCGCCGAGCGGCGTTCGGCCGAGGGCGAGCACGTTGGGAAATGGCGACCCCGACTCGGTCATCTTTTCGACGCCCCGGTAGAACTCGTCGTACGTCTGGACGTTGCGGAAGGTACCGCCGTCCTGATGACAGCCGGTGCAGTGCTGGCGCACGAGATCCTGGCCGGGACCCGGCGGGAAGATCTCCTCCATCGAGTTCACATAGACGAGGCGCTTGTTGTTACTGCCGCGCCGCGCGGCGCCCATTTCTTCGTCGTTGAATGGAACGCCACCCGGTCCGAGCTTCTGCTTCAGCGACACCTGAGCCGTCTTCGTCTCGCCCCCGCCGAGTTGCAGCTCGAACGTCGACGCCTCGTAACTCGGCTCATTGACGCTGATTTCGTACTTACCGGGCAGCGCCTGCGGGACCGTGAAGCGGCCGCGGTTGGTGAAGACGATGTACCAGATGCGGCGATCGAGGTTGTGCGCGGTGACGCGAAACCCGACGACCTGTCCGCGATCGGCGGTGACTGTGCCGCTGATCGTGCCGCGCGCCGGCGCCTGCGCCAGAACGAGAACCTTCAGTGACAGCACGAGCGCGAGGGCCACAGCAGTGACGGAGAAGAAGCGACGCATCCGGCCTCCTGAATCGAGCGCGATGATAACCCGAGCCGTGGCGTACGCAGGCCCGGCAACCCGTTTGCACGGTGATCAGGCACTTAGCAGGGAGGACAAGGTATGCCTGAGAAGGAAACACTCGAACGCGCACGCCGGGACAAACGTGAGGGGAAGGCCGCGTCCACGCAGGCCGGCGAATTCGTGCGTGAGGAGATCCACCACGTGCGCGAAGGCAAACATGGCGCGCGCTCGACCAAGCAGGCGATCGCCATCGGCCTGTCGAAGGCGCGGCGCGCAGGCGTGAAATTGCAATCGCCACCGCCGTCGGCGAGCGCGCGGACCAGAGAAAGCGCGGCGAGTGCGACGCGTGCGGGAAAGCGACACGCCAAACCGTCGCGCCGGCGCTCGCAGGCAATGCTGAACAAGCTGCGGCGTGAGCCGCATTCGGCCGCATCGAAGCAGGCGCTCTCGCGTCAGGCAAAGTCGGCGGCCCGGCGCCGCTCCGCGTCGTCTCGCAGCGCCGCCGCCAAAAAGGCGGCGCGCACGAGAAAGCGCGCGTCCGCCTGATTCCTAGCCCGCCGGCGGCGGGGGCGGAATCGGATCAGTCGGACCCGGCAACGGCGGATCAGTCGGTGTCGGTGTCGGCTGGGGACTCGGTGGCTGAGGTCCCGGAGGAGTCTGCTGCGGATGTGGAGTCGTCATGGAAACAGACGACTGCAAATCCGTCACCGTGAGAACGGAGGCGACGGAGGAACGGAGTTCACAGGAGAAACGGAGCGGCGGAGCATTCATTCAACGTGAAATTTTTATATTTCCGTTGCTCCGTTTCTCCTGTGAACTCCGTCCGCGCCGTTGCCTCTCTGGGAGCACCTGACACCTCGGACAGAAGAACGTCATCCGCTGCAGCTCCCCTTGCCGGATCATTTCGATCGGCGTGCCGCACACGAAGCACGGCTTGGCGCGCCTCCGGTACACCCAGTTGCGGTTGCGATCGACCTGCATATCGTTCGGCAGCGTGATGATCGCGCCGTAACGCGTACGCCCGTCCTGCATCAACGGGATCAGCTCGGCAAAGAGCTTCTGCAGCTTTCGAACGCTGACGGTACTCGCCGCCTGGCGCGGATGAATCTGCGCCAGGAAGAGTCCTTCTGATTTGTAGATGTTGCCAATCCCGGCCACGACGCGCTGATCGACGATGACGTCGGCAACGTCGCGGCGGCCGGCGACGCGAATGCGCCCCACCACGAAATCAACGTCGAAGCCTTCGTGCAGCAGATCCGGACCGAGGTCGTGATAGCGCGCGTGCGCCGCAAACTCGTCCAGCGTCAGGATCTCCATCACCGGGCCATGGAAGAACAGCGCCTCGTGATGATCGGTGACGATGCGGAGGCGGACGTATCGCGACTCCTTCCGCGGCTCGAGCCCCCGCTCGCCGATTTGCCACGAGCCGTACTGCATCGCGTGCGCATGAATCACATACGGCGCCGAGAACGACAGCACCATGTGCTTGCCGTGCGTGCGCACGTCGGTGACGGTCGCACCGATCAGATCGGCCGCACGCTCCTGCCATCGCTTCGGCGCACGCGTCTCGACGACCTGCTCACCGACGAGCGCCTGGAGTGCGTCTCCCCACCGCGCGACGGTGTGCCCTTCAGCCATGCGCGGATGCGGTGAGCGCCGCCGTACCGGCGACGAGCAGGTCCTCCGCAACACCGCCCGCGATGCTCGAGCCGGCCCAGCGCTTCCGCGCCGCATACGCCACATGCGCGGCCACGGCGGCAGCTGCGGCGCCGATCACCGCGCCAAGCAGCAGGCTGTCGCGCGACTCGCGCGCAATGACGCCGCCGACGATCGCCCCCGCGATCACGCGCCCGGCCAGCGGCAGTGGTGCAATGCGGTCGCCGACATACGGCGTTTTATCCGCGATCATCTCGCCCGCTGCGAGCGTCAGCATCGTCGCTGCCGGCATCCCGCGACGCCGAAGCGCAAGGGTGGCAAGTCCTGACATGCTGCGCATCCCGGAGATCGCACCGAGGACGAGCGTTTCCTTCATTGCTGAACGATTCATTCCAATCACCTCTGTCTGGTGTGATACGTGAACACGACATCGACGCCCTGATGCGTCAGCCCTGCGCTATCCGCACTCGGTCGCATCGCCGAACCAAAGTAGGACCACAGTGACATCCGGCGATGCGCCTGACGGTGCCATGTGCGCTGGTAGCGGTCGGCCAGCAGCGCAAAGCCGACCTGACTCCACCAGTTCGGCAGATCGCCGCGCTTCCAGCGCGCCTCGATACGAAAGCGGATGTCCTGCGCCGTTCGCGTCAACAGGAACCATTCCATGCCGCGTTCGATGTGGCCGTCGAGCGTGTCGTAACGGAATCCGAAGACGTCGGGCTCGTCGCGCACGGCGTTGACGCGAGTGGGACAGAGATAACGCAGCCCGAGCACCTTGATTTCGAGCAATAAGGTGCGTCCAAGCAGCTGGCTGTCGGGATCGCAATGGCCGACGACGATCGCCGGATCGGAAAACTGATAATTCGCCAGTGCCACACGCGCGCGCGCAAAGTGGTCGTCGTCGCCAACGCGCGTAATGACCGCATCGGAATGGTAGTGATCCCAGCCGCGATCGCCCGTCATGTCGATCTCGTTCGCGTCGAAGTTCCGGCCCGCACTGGCGAGCACCTGGAGCCTCGACTCCAGCTCCGAGCTGGACCATCCGCGCAACGCGCGCCACTCCGCCATCAGTCGCCTCGCGCGGCAAACGTCGGCGACGACAGCGTCTCGTCGTCTGCCGTCTCGTCGACACTCTCGGTGTCGGCGTGAATCGCGTCGCGCACTTTCGCACCAACCAGTGCTGCGGTGCGATTGATGAAGTCCGTCCACGTGTTGGTCTGCATCGCCTCACCCATCGTCAGGAAGCCGACCAGCCTGGCGGTCGTGGCGGAGCGGGCGCGACTGCGGATGTGAAAGACCAGCTCCCCTTTCGGATTGCGATAGGCGCCGAACGTGATTCGCCCCGCCTCGGGATGGCCGGCGAGCGTCGCCAGCGTGATGCTTTGCGCGTCCTCGTGCACCACCCGAACTCGACAGTTGATGGCAGGCGTGATCGTGATGGCGAGTTCCGCACCACATGCCATCCCGCTCTCGGCCACGAACTGCGCGAGCGACGGCGGAGGTAACTGGCAGAAGTTCGCCTTCACGAAAGCGATGAGCTCGGAAGGTTTGAGCGGGCAATCGGCAAAAACCGCCCAGTAGTCCCGCTGCAGCAACGGGCCAGCACCTTTGGTGGCGGGGAGAAGATCGATTTCCACATGTGTGAGGAAAGCAATCGTGGTGCCTGCCTTGCAGAGTTGGGCTCCATGACAGAGCTCGAGGTCAACCCTGCAGCTGAGGCATCACTTGCCCCGCCACCGGCGCCCGTCGTACGGCCCGAACACGCCGAAGGCGATATCGCTCGACTGATCGAACAACAGGCGGCGAAGGTGCCGTCCCATTGGTTCTTGTTCAGCGCCTTCGCGTCCATGGCGCTATCGCTCGGCTTCGAGCTGACAGGCCGGCGGCGCGCCAGCCGATTCATCGGGCAGTGGCCCGCGCCTCTCCTCTTGATGGGTCTTTACAACAAGGTGGTCAAGACCATCGGTACGCGCTGACTCGCCCATTGCGGTCGGCGGCTACTTCCCGCTGAACGCGCGGCCGATGTCGAGGCCGAACTTGGGTTGCTCAACCGTGCCCTTCAGGGTGATCGGGATCACGGTCATGTGATTGCGCCTGAAGATGGGTTCCGCGAGCTTGAGCAAAAATGCCTTCGGCCCCTGAGTCAACTGCGACAGCTTCGCATCCATGCGAACAGTGCCGTCGAAATCGAGCGTCTGCGGTTTCACCGCGTAGGTGCCGACCAGATCGACCCGCGCACCGGGAATGGCAAACGTGATGCGCGAGAAGTGGATGGTTCCGTCCTTCATCTCGAATCGCCCCGTGAGATCGGACGCGACTTCCTCCACGGCACCATCGTCGGCCCGCGCTTTCTGACTGAGTTCGTTCACCCTGGCCTGCACACCGCCCGATGGGAAGTGTGCGGTCGCGATCGCGAAGGTGCCGTCCGTGAGCCGCATCTTGATCTCCGGGTCGACGTGTCCGGGTGGAAGCTCGAATTTCGCCGTCAGTTTCAATGCCCCGGTCATGGCCGGCGTCTTGGCTTTGGTGGCGAGATACAGCACGTCCTCGATCCGTGCCTCGTTCATCACGATGTCGAGAGTGACAGTGCGCCCATCCTGACCTTCGCGCTCGACGACGCCGCCACTGGCGTGGACGGTGGTGTTGCGAAATGTCCCGACGACCGGCTGCAACCAGGTGTTACCGTTCGTGCCGTCGATGACGGAATGGAAGGTCGTCTTCAGATGCACAGGGTGACCGGCCGCCGCTAACGCGAAGTCCGGCACATCGGTGGTGCCGTCGGCCTCGATGTGTTCGAGCACTCCGGAGAAATGACCGGTTGACTGCAGGGTGCCGCGAATGCCGTCGAAGGTACCGAGATCGGCGTTGCGAAATTCATATTGCGCCGCGAGCGGCGTCTGACCGGGCTCGTTCATGTTCCACGGGCCAAAGGTCCCGTGCGTGGCGATCTTTCCTGGCGGCGTAGGGTTGGTCAGGGTGGCTGCAAACGCCCACGGCACGTCGTCGCCGGTATCCTTCATCGACAGCCGTTCGATGGCGAACTCGCGAGGGCGCTTGCCCGGCGCGCTCCTGAGAATCCGCAGTGTCGCGCGCTCCGAAACGATCTCGTCGATGACGATCGGCGACTTCCGGTCACGCTTCTCGTGTGGCGCTGCGTCAACGGACTCGTCGTTCTGTTTGTCATCGCCCTTATCGGGCGGGATATTGATCTCGAGGCCCTCCAGATAGACCGATCGCAGCCGTATCGGATCGCTTGTCAGACCATAGAGGCCCGCGGCGGCAGACACCGACTTGATGGTGATGAACGGCGGCGCGTCGCTGCCTGAGCGACGTCGCACGATCACGGCGTCGGCCGACACGCGTATCCGTGGAAACACTGCCACACGCAGACGTTCGATCTCGACCGACCCGCCAAACTGCTCACCGAGCGCTGTTGTGAGGCGCGTGTGCAGCGATCTAGGGAGGGTAAGCGGCAACGTTGCAACGATCGCGATCAGCACGCCTGCTACCGTGAGAGCGCCGCGAATGAACCGTCGGTCAACGCGCATCTGGCCTTGATTCTGCTTTCAAGAGACATGCCCTATGCTGGACAGTCTCCAGGCTGCAGACGCGGCGCTTTTGCGGGGGGTGCTGGCGCTACCTCATCCCGAATGGCTGAACTTACTGATGAAGGCGGCCAGTAATACCGGCGGCTTTGCGGCTCCTCTCGGCGCGCTGGGATTCGTGCTGTTGCTCTTTCGCAGGATCGCCAGTCGGGACTTCGTGCGGCTCGTTATCGCCGTCGCCATCGTGCACCTGGTGATCGACCTGGCCGTGAAACCATTGGTCGATCGTGCACGGCCCTCACTTGGTGCAGACGTCTCAATCTTTGTCGACACGCCGTCGACCGAATCGTTTCCTTCGGGCCACGCCGCCAGTGCGGTGGCTGCGGCGGCCGTGCTCAGTCGCGCGTGGAAGCGTGGTCGCGCGCTGATCTGGACGATGGCCGCGGTGTTCGCTAGCGCGCGCGTCTATCTTGGTGTGCATTACCCTCTCGACGCCGTTGCCGGCTGCGCAATCGGCTGGGCGTGCGCGGCAGCGGCAACCTCTCTCGGTCGTCGAACCTGGGACCTGAATCCCTAGTCGCCTAACGGTCACCTCCCGCAACCATCCTGCGCTCACCCTTCTTCTTACCCTTCTCGATACCGCGCTGGCCTCTCTGATCCTTCGCTTTCTTCGCGTGATGGCGCCTGACCGGCTGATCCTCATCGAGCGCGGACACACCGAACGGATCTTCCACGGCGCTGAGTGATGCGAGCGTCGAGTTCGCTACGTCGCCCCACACGATGCCGTTCGCATCCGCGACCGCGAAGCCTGACGTATCGCCCCAGACCACACGGTTGCCATTCGTATACCCGAGCATGCTGTCGCCCCAGACCACGCGGTCACCCCAGACGACGCGGCTGGCAATCGACCACACGGTGCTTTCGCCCCACACAACGCGGTCGCCCCACACCACACGGTCACCCCACACGACGCGCAGGCCCCAGGCCGACTCGTTCGTATAGATCTGATCGCCCCACACCACGCGATCGCCCCACACCACGCGCTGACCCCAGGTCAGTTCGCTGCCGGCAATCGTGCTCGTCGGCGTGATGCCGCTCGTCAGCCACCACTGGCCCTGCGGCACGCGCGGGTCGAGATGCTCGGCGAGATCGAGCGCGCCCTTCATGTTCAAGCCGCCGGCGCCCTGCGTCAGCGTGTCGTAGTTGTCGAGCGGAATGGCGGTGAACTGGAGAATCGCCTTGATCGCGTTCGGCGTGAACGTCGTCTTATAGTCGTCGCGCGCGTGGCTGATGATCTGTGCCACGGCGCCGGATACCACCGCGGCCGACATGCTCGTGCCGCTCATGCGGAAGTAGTTGGCGTCTTTCGCGTCCACACGGTCGCGGCCATAGACGACATACTGCGGATACTGGCGATAGAGCGTGCTGGTACGGTCGATGTCCGACACCATCCGGTGACCCGGCGCAACCAGGTCGGGCTTCTGAAAGCCGTCGTACCACGTCGGACCGCGCGAGCTGTACCACGGAATCGAATCGTCGAGGCGCGACGCGGTGCCGTTCATGTCGAGCGTGCCGACAGTGATTGCCGACGGCGCATTGCCCGGTGAGTTGATACCCGCATAGCCGACTTCGTGCGTCTCAGGGTCGCCGCCGTTGTTGCCCGCCGATACCACGACGACGATCCCGGCGCGTACCGCCTGCTCGACGGCCTGCACGAGCGGATCGGACGCAGCCGGCTCGTAGACCGGATGGCCAAGTGACATGTTGACGACGTCGATGCCGAGCGCCGTGCGATTCTTGACCGCGAAGTTGAGCGCGTTGACGACCCAGCTCGTGTAGCCTTCGCCGTTCTCGTCGAGCGCCTTCAGATGCACCAGCCGCGCTCGCGGCGCAACGCCGAAATAGCGGCCTTCCGAGCCTCTGCCCTCACCAGCGATCAGACCGGCCACGTGCGTCCCGTGGCCGTACTGGTCGTACGCCACGCCGGGGGCGGGGTCGGTGAGACCCGTCGTGAAGTCGTAGAAGGTCGGTTTTTCGAAGTCGTCGGCGGCGGGCGCGAAACCGGAATCGATGATCGCGACGGCAACATTCTTCGCTTCGCGATATTCGTTGAGCTGCGCGCCCAGAGTCTTGAGTAGCACCGTGTCCTTGGTCTTGCTCCCCCAGACCATCCCCTGCACCCTGGCGTCGATCGACACTGACGCCACGCGCCGGTCGCCGGCGAGTGCCGTGAGCTGCTCGCGCGTCACCTGCGCCGTCACGGTCTGCAGCTGCGCCTGCTCGTCGATGACGCGGCCGTTCATGTCGGTCACCGCGCTCAGCGCTTCACGGCCGTTCTCGCGGCCGCGCACGAACACGCGGAATGACTGACCGGTATTGGCCGCGAGCATCTCGCGAAGCGCGCGATCGAATTTATGGTCCGCGGTGGTACCGGGCTTCAATGAGAGAGCGGCGGTGACGGCCAGTGTCAGCAGAACAAGGCGACTGATGGTGCGAGTCATGGCTTCTCTAAAGGCAACCGCCATGCCGCAGGCAGTGGCGTGTTGATCTGATCGGCCTTTCACAGGAGCGCGCCGCGTGACATCAGGGGAAACCCCAGCCCTCGAAAAAGCGGCGCCACCGAAATTTCTCGACGCTCCGAAAAACCGGGGCGATCTAGGATGGTTCCCATGAACATTCGCGAGCTCGGCGCTTCACAGATTCGCGTCTCTGAACTGTCACTGGGTTCCTGGCTGACCTACGAGTCGATGCCCGAGGACGAGGCGCGCGCGGTCATCCAGGCGGGACTCGCCGCCGCCATCAACTTCCTGGACGATGCGCGCTACAACGACCGCACCGGTCAATTGCCGATGAAGACTGGCTACTCGGAGGTCTTGTTCGGACGCCTGCTCCGGCAGATCGGCGTCGCCCGTGAAGATCTGGTCATTGGCAACAAGCTGTGGTTCGAGTTCTATCCGCAGGAGAACGTCGAAGCCGAGCTCGACGGCTCGCTTTCACGTCTGCAGATGGACTACCTCGATATCGAGTACTGCGAGAAGCCGCCAGAGTCGCTGCCGATGGTCGATCTGGTCACCGCGCTCGATCGCGTGATTGCCACAGGGAAACTGCGCGCATGGGGCGTGCTCAACTGGTCCGCGGAGATGATTGAAGAAGCGGTGCACGTGGCAAAGACGCACGGACTGCGGCCGCCGACGGCCGCTCAGCTCGCCTATAGCGTGCTCACGCGCTCCCCCGTCGAAGACGAGCGGATGCGCCACATCTGCCGCGCTGCCGGCATCGGCATCGTATCGTCCTACAGCCTGTGCGGCGGGTTGCTGTCGGGCAAGTACCGCGGCGCCGGGTCGGGACGCCTTTCTTCGCACCTTGGCGATCCGCGCCTGCAGGCGCTGCTGCCCAAGGTCGATCCGTTCGTCCGTATTGCGGAGGAGGTCGGCTGCTTGCCATCGCAGCTGGCGATTGCGTATTGCCTCAAGAATCCGGACGTGTCGAGCGTCCTCTTCGGCGCGCGCAGTGTCACGCAGCTCCAGGAGAACATCGGCGCGCTCGCCGTCGTGCCGCGCCTGACGGACGAGGTGATGGACGCTTTGCGCGCCCTCTAATCGAGCGGCTCCAGCTTGATGATTGAGGCCCCCTGGTTGTTGCCAACCCAGAATACCGGTCGCGGCGCGGTGTTATCGACGAATACACGTCGAATGTTGGTGGAGCGAGGCAACAGATACTCGGTGAACATGCCTGACCGCGGGTCGAGTCGAAGCACACGGTCGGTCGACATCGAACCGGTCCACGCGAATCCGCCACTGTCGAGGACGACGTCGTAGGGGGCGCTCCACGGCGTTGGCGCCTCCCATTCTTTGAACTGCTCGGTGTGGGTATCGAACATCGCAATCTTGTTGCCGCGATACTCGCCAATCCACAGGCGCTCCTGCTCGTCCATCTGGGCGCGCCGTGGCGACGCGCCCTTGGTCGGAATGGTGAACAGCTTCATCTCGCCGGTCCGTGCGTCGATGCGGCCGATGTGCTCGTTGACGAAGTCGGTGAAATAGAGGTTGTTACGACGATCCGGGATGATGTCGTAGATGTTGTGGTTCTCGCCGTCCTTCGGGTCACCGAACGGCTTGAACGTTTCGGTCTTGCGTGTCGCCAGATCGATGCGATGGACGACGGCGAAGCCGTTGTTCTGAGTCCAGACCTTGCCGTCCACGTGGCTTGATTGCGCCGCGGCCATGTTGATCTGCGCCTGGTCGCGATTGAATTCCTGCGGAATGTCGAGCACGTCGAACGTCGACGTCTTCGGATCGAATCGCGCCACTCCAGCCTGAAACATCATTCCGAAATAGAGCCTGCCGTCGCGATCGAGCTGCAGGCCGAGCTCGCCAGTCGGGAATCCCGGCTTGTGCATCGGCACGTTGAACTCGGTAACGGTTCCGGTCCGCGGATCCATGCGTCCGATCGCCTGCTCCCCGAAGTTGGAATACCAGACCTGGCCGGCGGCATCGAGGATCACGTCGTGCGGCTGAATCGTGCGGCGTGGCAGGTCGTACTCGGTGATGATGACGCGGGTCGCCTTGCCCGTCGGCCGTGGCAAGGTCTTGAGCGCGTAGCTCCACGTCCCCGTGCTACTGAGATTGACTCGAGCCAGGTATTCGGCCTGGCGAAGGCGGGTCTGCACGCGCGCCTCGCCTCGCTCTTCGTAGAGTCGATCGGCCTTGCGAATCTGCGGGCGAAGCGGCGAGCTCTGATTGACGTAGTTGCCCATCCGCTCGAGCACGGTCGCAAACTGTGTGGACGTGTAGTGGCTGCGCGCGATGCGCTCGAGGGTGTGGCACGTGTTGCAGTTGAGCAGAAACCGCTTCTCCTGATCCGTGCCCGGCATGCTCATCATCCACTCCGCGTTGCTCAGTTGCGCGGAGACGTCCTTCGCGCGGACGAGGTGAAGGTCGAGCGACGCGGCCGACGTGCCGCCGACATGAATCGAGGCCGGAGCCGCAAGGTCGAAGCCGACGGCTCGAATGGAGATGGCATACTGCCCCGGCTGAAGACGGCTGGCGGGAAAGCTGTATCTGCCCGACCCGTCGCTGACGACGGTGAGCGTGACGGTCGAGCCCTCGCGCTTCGCGCTCACGAGGACACCTTCCATCGGGCCTTCGTCGCTCGACGTCACCTGACCCGCCAGTCCACCTGCGCCGGCAGTCTGGCTGCTGACCCGTTGCGACAACGTGACCCACGTGAGGATTGCGACTCCGAACGCTGCCATCGAGAGAGGTCGCGTGTGACGCATGGGAGCAACTCCTGGTGGAAGAAACGACTGGCGCGCGGATTCTAGCAGCAACTACAGTAGGGGACACATATCGAGAAAGGATGGCTGATGGCAGTTTCCAAGGCGAGTGCAACCTGGACCGGGACGCTCAAAGAAGGCACCGGCACGATGAAGGGCGGCAACGGGCACTTCAACGCGCCCTTTACCTACGTCTCACGATTTGAAGGTGCGGCGACCGGCACCAATCCCGAAGAGCTGATCGGCGCGGCTCAGGCAGGATGCTTCTCGATGTTCCTCGCCGCGCAGCTGACCAACGCGGGACATCCGCCGAAGACGATCGAGTCGTCGGCGACGGTGCATCTGGGCGCCGGCCCGACGATCAATAAGATTGAGATTGAGACGGTGGCGGACGTGCCCGGTGTGAGCGCCGAGCTCTTCAACGAGAAGGTCGAATTCTCGAAGAAGAACTGCCCGATCTCGAAGGCGCTGGCGGCCGTCCCCGAGACGACCTTCAAGGCCACGCTGAAGTAACACGAAGGCCGGGTCCAGTGGGTGGACCCGGCGCTTCGAATCTCAATCTAGTCCCGCCGCTCTGATCGGCGCTTGTTCGCTCGCTTCGCGACCATCGCGAGCCCGGAGCCGAGCAGCAGGAGGCTGGCGGGTTCGGGCACCACAGCCTGCCCGCTTCCGCTTCCACTGCCGCTTCCGGGAGTGCCGTTCCGGAAGTAGAGAATCCCTTCATCGAGCTTCGGGATCGTGCCGTTCTGATTGTGGAACGCCACCAGCCACGTACCGGACTGATCGGTGCCGTCCACGAAGGTCTCGTTGTCGAAGAAGTACATCGCCCACTGATCGACGCCGCTGTACTTGTTCTCGAGCACCATCAGGATGTCGAATGTCTGCGGATACGGTGCGCCGGGCCCTTCGGGCGTGATCTTCACGTCCCAGGTGCCGGAGGTCGCCGTCTCTTCGCCGTCCAGATCGAAGTCGAAGGTGATGCCGTTGGCGGTCACACTGCCGTCGTTGGATTCAACCGACAACGGATGGCTGAAGTTGCCGCCCCCGAACAGTCCACCCCAGATGCTGTTGATCGTCGTGATCGAGAGGTCGCCTTCCTCGAGCTGGACGCCGTAGCAGGCATCTGCGTTGTTGCCGCGGAAGGTGACGTCGCTCAGAGAGAGACCGTCAGCGTTGGGCCCGCCCAGCGTGCAGAATGCGGGGCCGGCGTAAGTGGTGCTGGCCGTGCCGAGCACGACCAGGCCACCGAGGAGACACAGAAGGAGAATTCGTGAGACAGCGGTCATGGTGCTTCGCCGCGCTAACGCAAGGAGTGGTCCGCGATCGACGGCGGACAGCTGTCACGCGGCTGCGCACCGGTGAACGCGACTGCGCAGCGTCGGAAATTACGCTGGATTAATAGTCAGGTCTGTACCCGACAAACGTCTGGAGGTTATTCGTTCCGCAAGGCGGCAACCGGATCCAGCCGGCACGCTCGCCGCGCCGGCAGCGTGCAGGCCATCGCCGTGATGAGCGCCAGCAGCGCCACAATCGCGCCGAGCGTGAACGGATCGCTTGGGCTGGTCTGCACCAGCATCGTGCTGAGCAGACGGCCCACGCCAAATGCTCCGGCCAGCCCAATCGCCATGCCGATGACGATCTTCAGCGCGCCCTGACGGAGGATCATCCACTGGATCTCCGACGGCGCCGCGCCGAGCACCAGGCGCACGCCAATCTCCTGCGTCCGCTCGATGACCATCCGCGCGGTCACCGCATACAGCCCGACGGCCGACAGCACCAGCGCAATCACCGCGAAGACCCCGAACATCGTGCCGAACACGCGATAAGGCCAGCGTCCCACGGCAAGGATCTCGTCGAGTGAACGCACATTGAAGAGCGGCAGATCGGGATCGAGCGCGCGCACTTCGTCCCGGAGAATCGACGCTGCCTGTGTCGGGCCGCCAGGCGCACGGGCAATGAGCGTGGCGAAGGTGACGGGGTCGGCGCGGAACGGCCGATACACCACAGCGTCGGGATCACGATCGTTGGGATTGCGCTGCCTGATCGTCGGCGATACGCCGACGATGGTGGACCAGGGTGACGTGCTGTCGTGGACGGTCTCGTCGGTGAGTCTGATGCGCTGGCCCACCGGATCGCTGGTCGGAAAATACAACGACGCGAAGCGTTGATTGACGATGACCACCTCGTGCCCGACCTGGCCATCGTCATTGGTAAACGCCCGGCCCTTCAGATTCGCGCCGAGCGTCTCGAAGTAGCGCGATCCGATCAGCACGGTGGTCACGACCGGGAGCATCGTGCCCGGATCCGCGGGGTGGCCCTCGACCTCCAATTGTCGTGGTGCGCCGCCGCCCATCGGGAACGTGCTCGCGATGCTCGCGGACGGCAGCGCGCTCGTCGCGTCGAGCCGCTCCTGCAGCTTCGTGAAGAAGTCCAGCCGCGCCTCCGGCGTCGGATACTTCTGCTCCGGTAGATCTACTCGTGTGGTGATTAGCGCTGACGTGTCGATACCGATTTCGAGCTGATACAGCACGAGAAAGCTGCGAATCATGAAGCCGGCGCCGGCAAGCAGCACCAGCGTAAGCGCCAGCTCGAAGACCAGCAGCGCATTGGTCCATCGACGTGCGCGGATTCCGCCGCTGCCTGACCGTCCGCTCTCCTTCAGCAGCTCCGCCACGTTGCCACGGGCCACATGAAGGGCGGGCGCGAGCCCGAACAGGAGACCGGTCGCGACGCATACGAAGGCGAAGAACGCGATGACGCTGCCGTCCATCGTGAACTGGATCCAGTACGGCCGGCCGAGCGCTGGATCGGCCGTAGCCGCGTCGAACATCCGGACGCCAACGTAGGCGAGCACGAGGCCGAGAACACCGCCGACGAGCGACAGCAGCACACTCTCGGTCAGCAGTTGACGCACCAGCTGCCAGCGTGTTGCGCCCATCGATACCCGCACCGCCATTTCCGGTGCGCGCTGAGCGGCGCGCGACAGCAGCAGGCTCGCGACGTTCGCACACGCGATCAGCAGCACGAAGCCGACCGCGCCCATCAGCGTCAGGAACATCAGCCGGATGGGGCCGCCATTCTGCCGCTGCACCCACGTCATCATCGTCGCGCGCATGCCGGTGTTGGTGTCGGCGAACTGCTGCTGGAGCCGCGTGGCGACGGCGTTGACCTCGTCGGTGGCCTGCGCGATGGTCACGCCGGGCGCCAGCAGACCGAAGACCTGCAGATTGCGGCGGTCGCGCGGCGCCGTCGCGATGTTGGGCATTGCCGAAAGCGGTTGCCAGATGTCGTTGTTGTTCGGGAAGCGGAAGTTCTCGGGCATGACGCCGAGAACGGTGGTCTGTACGCCGTTGACGCGGATGACTTTTCCGACGATCGACGGGTCGCGGCCGTAGCGCGTGGACCAGACGGTGTAGCCAAGGACAACCACCGACTCCGCGCCAATCCGGTCCTCCTCGGCAGTGAACAGTCGCCCGAGAAGAGGCCGTTCACCAACGAGCGCGAGTCCATCGGCTGAAATGTAGGCGCCGGGAAACCTCTCCGCTGGACGATCGGCGTCGGCGATCGCCATCGGCGAGCCGCCTGCCGCGCCCAGCTTCGTGAACGACGTCGATCCGTCGCGCCAGTCGACGAAGTCGGCGTACGACACGCCGCGGTCGCGTTCGCGATTGTCGCGCGTGCCGAGCATGAGGATGCGGTCGCTGTCTTGATACGGAAGGCCGCGGATGAGAACCGCGTTGACGAGCGTGAAGACGACGGCGTTGGCGCCGATGCCGAGGGCGAGTGCTGCGGCCGCCGCGGCCGTCATCCACTTGTTCTTGATCAGCACGCGAACGGCAAAGCGCAGGTCCTGCAGCATGGCCCCTCCTACGAACGCGAATGGCGGAGTGTTCCGTGAATTTTTGGGGCCACGTTCGTCAGACGCGCCAAGTCTTACATAATGTAAGCACCATTGCAACTGGTACGAACACACGCGTCCGGGCGGTGATACGCTGGCGGAATGTCGCTCATCTTCGAGCAGATCAGAACCGGCGGGGACCGCAACTTCGGGTATCTGCTCGGCGACCGCGACGCCGGGGTCGGCGTGCTGATTGATCCCTCCTATGCGCCGGACGTGATGGTCGACCGCGCGCGGGCGCAGGGCCTGCGCCTGACGCACATCATCAATACGCACGGCCATCCCGATCACCTGAACGGAAACGAGACCGCGGTCGCGCTCACCGGCGCAGCGGTTGCGGCACACCGCGACTGCCCTGCGCAACCGTCGCTCGCGCTCGACAGCGGCTCGACGCTTCGCGTCGGCCGACTGCAGTTCGAATTCCTGCACGTGCCGGGACACAGTCCCGATCACCTGGTCGTGTTCGAGTCGAGCCACCGGCTGCTCATCACCGGAGACATCCTGTTCGTCGGAAAGGTCGGCGGCACCTCAAATGACGATGATGCGCGCGTGGAATGGCGAAGCCTGCAGCAGATCCTCGAGCGATTTCCTGCGGATGCGACCGTGTGGCCCGGGCACGACTACGGCGTGCGCCCGAGCTCGACGCTGGCGATGGAACGCGACAGTAATCCGTTCCTGCAGTGCGCGAACGTCGATGAATTTCTGCAGTTGAAGCGCGACTGGCCGATAGTGAAAGTGAAGCGGGGCCTAAAGTAACTGTTCGATCCGCATTGCCGTGCGGATCACGCGCGCATCCTGACCGACTCCGCCGCAGATCTGCAGACCAAGCGGCAGCTCGCTCCCGACAGGCATCGGGATCGAAATCGCCGGCGTGCTGAGCGCCGTCCACGGCGAGTCCATGCGCGAATCACCGGTAGACGCGAGGCCGAGTGGCGCAGGACCGACCGCGGCGGGCGTGAGAATCGCCGGAGTGGCCTTGAACAACTCGACGAACCGCGCTTTCTGCGCCGAGATATACGTCAGCGCGTCCTGATACTGCGACGCTGGCATCTGCAGACCATCGCGGACGAGATCCGCGAGATCGAGCAGTCGCGCGCCATATTCCCGATAGCGTGCCTCGTGCACGCGCGCACCTTCGTAGAATTGCAGCGTCTGCGCGGCGTCATGCAATCGGTTCAGGCTGTCGGCGATATCGATCGCCTTGATCGCGATCCCGGCGCGGCGCAGCCGATCGATGGCGGCGCGGAACGCCAACGCCATCGGCGCGTCGACGTTCGGCAACGGATCGGGCACACCGAGCGCGAACTCCTCGACACGACCGGACGGTTGGCCGATCGATTCCCACAACGCGAGCATGTCGGCGGCGGTGTGCGTGAAGAATCCGACGGTGTCCAGGGTCTTTGAGACTTCCAGCACGCCGGCCGTCGAGATCACGCCGTAACTGGGCTTGAACCCGGCGATCCCACAGAACGACGCCGGTCTCAGCACCGATCCCATCGTCTGCGTACCCAGCGCGAGCGGCACCATGCCGGCGGCCACGGCTGCGGCCGAGCCGCTCGAGCTGCCGCCGGGCGTGTGCTCGAGATTGCGCGGATTCCGCGTTGGCGGCGGTGTTTTGTATGCGAACGCCGCGCACTGCGTCTTGCCCAGCATCACACCGCCGAGCTGGCGCAGCTGCCGGACGATCTCGGCGTCCACCGTTCCGAGGCGGCCCTTATATATAGGTGATCCGTACTCGGTCGCCAGCCCCTTCGTCTCGAACACATCCTTCACGCCAAAGGGAATGCCCGCCAGCGGACCGGTCCCGGTTGGGGCTTCTGGCTGGATCTGCACCCAGGCTTGCAGCGGAACGTCCTGGGCGCGAACGCGATCGGCAAGCGAGGCGCGCGCCTGCTCGCGAGCGCTCGGCGACGCTTTCAACCAGTCAGTGAGTGTCTCGAGGCGGGGTGTCTGCGCCACGTTCGGAATCGCGGCCGCCAGGCTCGCGAGAAGAAAGGTTCGCCGATCGACTGCGCTCTCGCGCGGCCCCATAGCGCGCGGATGGTACCACGACCGGCTTGAAAACTCGCTCTACGGGCGGCGATAGATCCGCACGATCTTCACCGGCTCGAGCAGTTGCTCGCGGTCGTTGGTCGCGCCAGCCTGGATACGACGAACGATGTCCATGCCGCTGACGATGCGGCCGAAGACGGCAAAGCCCTGACGATCTGGGGCGCGCGCGCCGCCGGCGTCGAGAGATGGCTGGTCGCCGATGCAGACGAAGAAATCCGAAGTAGCGCTGTTGGTCGTGTTGCCGCGCGCCATCGACAGCGCCCCATTGAGATGCTTGAGCATCGACGTTGACGTGCGCTCGAGCTCGATCGGGTCGAAGTCGGCACGGGCCCGCGTGCTTTCCGGACTCCGCCCACCCTGGATGACTTCGATCTGCACGTCCTTCCGCACCTGGTTGTCCAGACGCACGGCGCGATGGAACTGCCCGTTGTCATACAAGCGCGCGTCGACGTAGCGCAGGAAGTTGGCGGCCGTGTTCGGCGCGTGAACCGTGTCGATGTCCGCCTCGATCTGCCCCGCGCTCGTCTCGATGACCACGCGCACGAGTCCCGACTGCGCGGAGCCGGCCATCGTCAAGACCGGACATAGCAGCGCTAATAGATACAGAAGGCCACGTCGGCGCATGCGCGCCATTAGACCATGTCCGAGTACCCTATTCGCTGCAGGTGCGAATGAACCGATCGCTCCCCCTTATTGTCGTCGCAACCCTTGCGCTGGCGGGCTGCTCACGTGCGCGTCCTGCAGACGCCCGCACGACCGGGCTCGGTTTCAGCGGCGGACCCTGCACCGAAGATTTCAGCGGCTTCGCCAACCGAGTCGAGTGCGGGACGATGACCGTCGAGGAAACGCGCGGGGCGAATAACGGCCGCACAGTCTCGTTTCCCGTCGTGATCGTTCGCGCCACCGAGCAGAACGCCAAACCTGACCCGGTGATCTTCCTGCACGGCGGACCGGGTGGCGACATCGTGGACGGCTTGGCTGCGGCGCTGAAGCGCGGCGTGATGCCAATCACACCGGACCGCGACTGGATCTTCTTCGACGAGCGCGGCACCGGACAATCGACGCCACTGCTCGACTGCGGTGAGCTGCCACTCTCGGATGCGGGCGTCACGACCGACGATGGCGTCAGAGCGCTGCAGGCATGCGGTAAGGATCTCTCGGCCAAGGGCATCGACCTGTCGCAGTACAACAGCGCTACGATCGTCAAGGACATCCGCGATCTGCGCGCGGCACTTCGCATCGGCACCTACAACCTGTTCGGCATGTCCTACGGTACTCGTGTCGCGGCTGCTGTCATGCAGCACGACCCCGAGGACCTGCGGGCGGTGGTCATGGATTCAGTGTGGCCGCCTGAAGCGAACGCGACGGCGCCGCTGCCTGAACTCGTGTCGCGCGAGGTCCGTCAGGTGATCTCGCTCTGTGCTGCCGACCACGCCTGCAGCACCCGGTATCCGGATCTCGAACGGCGCTTCGACGCGCGGCTCGTCGAGTGGCTGAAGACGCCAGCGACGAAAGACGGCAAGACCTATACGGCCGAAGACGCCGCCGCGTATCTGCTCGATGCGCTTTACGGGACGGCGTCCGCGCGCGCGCTGCCGGTCTTAATCGACGCGCTCATCAAGGGTGACTACCGCGCGCTGGACGACTTTCTGAAGACGCAGAGCGACTACGTCGAAGGACAGTTCTTCGCGCACATGTGCAAGGAGGAATTTCCGTTCGAATCACTCGCGGCCGTCGACAGCAGTGTCAGTCACGCCGATCCGATCGCCGACGCGACCGCCCGTGACGTGCGCCGCTTCTTCCCCGTCTGTGACGGCTTCAAGGTCGGAACGATCGATCCCGTCGAGAACCAGCCTCTGGTGAGCGACATTCCGACGCTGCTGCTGACCGCGGACATCGACGCCGGATGTCCGGCGGAGCTCTCTGAAGCCGCGGTCAAACGGCTGTCACACGGAGCACACTTCAATTTTCTCAACCGCACACATGGTGTCAGCCGCCAGAGTCCTTGCGCACGGGCGATGGTGCTGCAGTTCCTGACCACCGCCGATCCGCGCGTCGACTCGACGTGCGTGCGTGACGACCAACCGAAGTTTCAGTTCAACTTGTCCCGCTGACGGGCTGGGCCCGCCGTTTGTAACGAATTCCCTCACCCGCGTTTTCTAGCCGGTTTTCCAACGAAACCGCGCTGCGACGGTTACGGAACCGTGATCGCGCCGCCAGGTTCGTCGTCTCGAGGAGGGTTGCACGATGATTCGTTACACTGCGGCCGCGGCGGTGGCCTTGATGCTGGGCGCGTCACCGCTTCACGCTCAATCCGTCGCCGTCTTCACGATCACTGCCGCGAAGGCAGATGTCCACGCCGATCCCAGCACCGGCAGTCGCGTCGTAGGCACGACGGAGAAGGGCACCACCTTCGAAGTCACCCGCGAGCTCGGCAGCTGGGTGCGCGTGAACTGGCCGGCAATGCCGAACGGCGGCGGATACCTGCACACGTCGTGGGGCACGCTCGCGCACGGCACTGTGACTTCACCGGGATCGACGAAGACCGTTGAGCCGTCAGCGTCGAGCTCGCCGACGCGGGTCAGCGCTTCCGCCGCTGCACCGTCACCGCTCCCCTCGCGCGCACCCGTCGCGCTGTCATCGACTACCCCTGTTGATCTATCGACAGGCCGTGCATCGCAAACGGGTCTGGCTGCCCCGCGCCCGTCCGCGCCCGTCGTTGTGCCCACGCACATCGTCGGTATCGGCGGTCGCATGGCCGCGACCGAAAACGCGTTCGCTGCCTCGGGACGGCTGTGGGCGAGCGACGCGTTCGGCGTGCAGCTCGAGCTCGGCCGCTCGATGACCGGCGCCGCGACGTTTGGTGGTCGCGTGCGCACGACGACCATCGGATCGAGCGCTGTCTTCTCGACTCCTGATCTCGTCAGTGACGCGATGCTGGTGCGGCCGTATGTGGGCGCCGGCGCGAGCCTCTATCGCGGGACGTTGAGCCTGACACCGGGCGTCGCGACCAGTGCGGATCGAGGCTTCGGATATCAGCTGTTTGGCGGCGGCGAGTTCACCTGGGCTGGCATTCCCCACCTGGCGGTCAGCGCCGAGTTGCGCCGCGAATGGGCGCCGACGCTGTTCCCCGGCTTCGATACCAGCGGCCTCGGCCTTGGTCTCTCGGCCCACTGGTACGTCAAGTAGGCCTGGATCGCCCACGCACTGTCTTCGCGCCGGCGAGCACGGCATCGGCGACGACGCGCGACAGTCCCTCGTCGATCAGCCGCTTGTCCGTGGCGGCGTCCGCCGTTTTCCACTCGGCGAACGCCGCAAACCTCGCCGCGAACTCATGCACCTCGACAGCCTATAAGATCTCAGGAGATGCACGGATTCGAAGAAGCCCTGCGCAACCTCACGCTGGCGCCATACATCATGAAGGCGATGGCGCTCATCGGCGTCAGGCGGCGCGGCGGCAGCAACATGTTCCGCCACCAGCTGAGCACGATGGCGATCCTGTTGGACTACAAGATCATCGATCCCGTTCTGCTCAAGGCGGCGGTCATCCACGATCTCTTTGAAGACGCCCCCTCGATGCCGGGTGTCACGGAAGAGGAGATCGTCCGCATCGACGCCGACGGTCGGGCTGTTTATGACCTGGTCATGGAAGTGACCATCAGAACCATTGACGGCGTCCGCGAACCGAAGTCCGAGTATTTGACGCGCGTGCTGGCGCACGGCACCGAACGCGCACGGGTGTTGAAGCTGGCCGACCGCATCAGCAACGTGTACGCCCTTGGTTTCGTTCACGATGCCGCATTCGTCCGCAAGTATGTCGACGAGACGCGAGACTACGTGCTGCCGCACGCCGAGAGCATCAACGCCGACATGTTCCGCGAACTCTCGGATTTGCTGGCGAATCGCGAGGGAACAGCCCGGGCTCTTTGAGCTTAGGATCAGGACATGCGCCGCGTGCTCGTCGTCGCGTTGCTGCTTGCCGTCGCCCTGCGCGCGATATCCGGCCAGACGCTCGTCACCCTGCATATCAAGGCGATCCTTGTCGACGCGTCCGGACGCACCACGCCGGTCGCTCGTCACGCGCTCCTCATCAGCGACAATCCGCAGACCGTGTCGACGCGGCGCGTCTTCACGACCGCCGATGGCACTGTCGATGTCAGGCTGCGCCCCGGCAACTACACGGTCGAATCAGATGAGCCGGTCGCATTTGCGGGAAAGACCTACTCGTGGACTCAGCATCTGACCGTCGTGGACGGTGCAGACGCGACGCTCGAGCTGACCGCCGCCAATGCGGAAGTCGACGCGAATGCACCGGGAGCGCCAGCCGTAGCCGGGCCGGCCGGTGCGACCTCGTCGCTTGACCTCGAGAAATGGCGCGACAGTGTCGTCGCCATCTGGACACCGACCGCCCACGCGTCTGGATTCGTCGTCGATGCGCGCGGACTCATCGCCACAAGCGGGCAGGCCGTCGGCGCCGCGACCGCCGTCGAGGTGCAGTTCTCGACGTCGGTGAAAGTCGCCGCAAATGTCCTCGCCGCCGACCGCGATCGCGACGTCGCTCTCGTCCAGATCGATCCCGCAGCTCTGTCGTCTGTGCAACCGGTGCCACTCGACTGCGCGCGGACCGATGCGCCCCCACTCAGAAGCGGGCTCGACATTGTGACCATCGGCGCTCCGCTCGGGCGGGAGAAGCGGATGTCGTTCGGCACCGTGACGCGCGTGCAGGCGCGTCGCATCACCGCCGATCTTGCCGTTGCCAGCGGCAGCGCCGGCGGCCCGGTCTTCACCGAAGCCGGTGACGTGATTGGAGTGACGTCGCTCGGCGACGAAAACGCCGCGCGCACCCGCGGAGAGGCTCAGGTCGTCTCCACCGATGATCTGTGCCGCGTCATCGCGGACGCGCGCACGAAGATGACGGGCGCGACTGCGCCAAGCGGAGCACGTCTTCCGGCGGAACCGATTCAGCCGGTTCCCGTCGACACCCTCAAGAGCGCGATGCAGCGTCGTGCCGGCAGCCTGGAGCCGTACCGCATGACCAGCGCTGACTTCGATGTCACGTTTCTGACGCCGCTGCTCAACTACGCATCGCAGGGCAAGCCGAATCGCGACTTCGCCAACTGGTCGGAGTACGTGGCCGACATTCCGCCGGTGCTGCTCGTTCGCGTGACGCCGAAGCTCGGTGAGAGTTTCTGGACGAAGGTGGCGCGCGGCGCCGCGTCGACGCAGGGCATCGCGCTGCCGAAGATCGAGAAGTACCAGTCAGGGTTTCTTTCCAGCACATTGGGATCCTAAGCTTAGAATTCCACGTGGACAAGTTGTCGCG
>JADMIO010803639.1_pt1 | contig 58723 bp, 58 predicted proteins | sample 8958161 | NCBI WGS metagenome assembly JADMIO01 (sample SAMN16585339, study PRJNA669376) | soil metagenome | isolation source: Crop rotation soil | place: USA: Cullars Rotation, Alabama | collected 2011
CCGCGACAACTTGTCCACGTGGAATTCTAAGCTTAGGATCCCAATGTGCTGGAAAGAAAAACAGAAGTAGTTCAAGGAACTTTTGGCGTTGGACAAGAGCCGGTTAATGGCGCCGAATTTGAGTATAATGTCAACGGAACACTGGAATCGCAGAAAGGAGGAAAAATATTATCGCTTCAAGGAGTTCAATGTAACGGCATTAATAACGATGTTTCCATGACAATTGACTGTAATTATTAAAATCGTAATTTCCAGAACGTTTATCTTTACAACACGATAAATTAGGAAGGTGTCAAAGTTTACAAGTGCACAAAAGCTCCTTGTCAAGAGTATCGTTGCCTCTTTAACAATAAAGAGAATACCCGACAATGAAATCATTAAAGAAATAGAAGAACAGACCGGCAAGACGGTAAGCAGAATCACCATCGGGAATGTCAGAAGGGCGATTAAGCGCGAATCAAAGAAATGGTATGAAACTTTGAGAGAAGGTGAATATGAGTATCTATATGAGTTTCAACAAAGATTAAATGAAATTACAGACTTACAAAGACAACATCACGAGATTATCGAGAAAAATCAGCACAATCCTTCAATAGTTCAAACTTCTCTAGCAGAACTGCACAAACTGAATATAACACTTTCAAACTACTTTGACGTAGCTCCAACTATAGTATCAAACCCTATAAAACAAAATGACAATTCCATATCAATACCACAGCAAGGCAAAGAAAACAACATTATCGTCTAACCTTTCGGTAACCGACGAAGGTCTTTGTATCTTAGCCGGCAAGCCGTTTTGGATTACCGATAAACATCAACATAGACAAGAATTCATTAAAAAAAGTGGTCGTTGTTGTTTTAATCATATCGTAGGATTACCAATAAAAAACAATGTGGAACATCCAATGTATGATTATGAATTAAAACTATTTGACGAATTATTTTCCGTCGATGGTAGTTCCAAGGATAAACATTTGTTTGTGGTTAAGGCAACAGGCTTGGGAATAACAGAGTTCTTCCTTAGGGTAATAGGATGGTTATGCACTAAAGACGACATGCTGAAAGGCTCGCAAGTTTGTATCGTTACTGGGCCTAGGTTGGATCTAGCAATAACCTTGATTGATAGACTAAAGACCCTATTTTACAATAAATTAGGGATTATCTTCCAAAACAAAGAGACTGTATTAGAGTTAAACGATGTAAGAATAGAGGCCTTTCCTTCCCATCACTTAGACTCAATGAGGGGTCTTGCCAACATTTCTTTTATCCTATCGGACGAGGCGGATTTCTATATTATCGGACAACAACGAGAAGCAAGAGATATTTCTGAGCGCTACATTGCCAAGTCAAACCCTTATATCGTCTTAAATTCAACACCCAACAAACCAGGTTCTCTTTTTGATACCATTGAAAGAGAAAAGGAAAAGCAATGCATCTACAAAAGAGTAAAGCTGCCCTACGAATATGGACTGGGTAAAATCTATACTAAAGAAGAAATTGATAAACAAAAACTATCCCCTTCTTTTAAAAGGGAGTATTGTTGCCAATATCTAGGAACTACCGGCAACGTTTTCACACCTCAACAGATAGATGAAATAGTAAAGCTCGGACAACAATACAGGGACATAGCAATAAGTCGGTATACGTTAAAAACAATAGGTTTGGATTTTGGTTTTTCTAGTTCAAAGACTGCTATGGTAATGTTAGAACACATCATAGACAAAGAGGATAAAATTATAGTAAGATATTCTCAAGAATGGGACAAGGCCGATCCCAATGCTATAGCCGATCTAGCATGGGACTTTCATTTAAAATATCATCCCAATATTCGATATCTTTGCGACGGAAGTAATAGAGCGATGATCAATCTCTTGAAAATAAGGTTTGATGAATCTCTTGCTTGGGATATCAAAAAGGCAAATCCAGATACAATGCAAGTAATTCCAGTTAATTTTGCAACTGAGCATAAAACCATGTTATCGCATTTACATCAAATGATTGCGCAAAAGTATCTAGTTGTTCCCGAGGAACACGAGAAACTAATCATATCATTAAGAACGGCATATGCCAACGAGCTTTCACTAGACAAGGACCAAACCTCGTATAACGATTTGTTTGATTCTCTTCGTTTATCATTAAAAGGTTACAAAATAGAATAACGACTCCGTTTGTATGATAAGATTGAATACAACGTTTCTACTTTTCATTTTTTCCACAACCAATATAGTGTCCATATTAATGTCATGAGTATTAATCTATGAACAATATCAGTATGAATTCAATTAACGGAATTTCTAAAGTCCCGCTGATCATAACGTTAATCGCTTTTGTCGTTTTTACAGTAACTATGTCTCCACTATCTAACTTGCAAGTAATAAAACCGGTAATGGCGGCACCAAGTTTTATCCTTAGCAAAACTTTGAAAGATGATGCTGCAGGTCATGCTCACGGATGGAATCCCGATGGTGAACAACACAGTTTTGACATTAGTGATACTGACGTTTCAACATCTTCTTTTGTTCATTTAATCACCATAGAGGATGAACATATTGAGGCAGTTTGTGACAGTGGTTGGACTATTCACAATGGTCAAATTCGGATTTCATGTGTTAGTTCCCCCTCAGAAGGTGACATACTCCGATACATGATAATAAACGTGCCAACAAAAGTTGTAACTTCTCTTTCAGCATCTTCCTCCGGACCTGAACTTTCGCCCTCGTCTCCCTTTGAGACCTTTCAAGCAGGCAAATGAGCAACCTGTAAACGGCCAAACTCATTATAATATTAAATAATAGCAAATTTGATTAGGTATGTTTGAAATATCTGATCCTCACCTTCGGATTTTTGATTGCTGTATTGACTGGGATATTTTTTTCATCTGCCTCTGCCCAAGTTAATTCAAGTAATACAAATACAAACACAAATTTGACTAACACAATCATGACTAAATTCTTTGGCGTAGAAGTTCTTTATGAAAGTCCTCACAGTTTTATCTTGCAAGGGGATCCAAGATATAGGACAGACCTGTGGCAATCTCTTGACTTCGCAAAGGAAAATGGATATCATGTTGATGCTGTGGCACAAATTACTGAGTCGAACCCAGTGGGGGATACAAGATATCTGAATCCGGTTTATACCATCTTTATGTCAAAATAACGTGAATCCAAGTCAGGCTAGTAAAAATAATTCGTAAGGTTACTGTAAGGAAAATCCACATTTACCGCAAAACGAAGATCTGAGTGGATTTGACGTGCCACACTTAGTGCATACCGACGCAAGATTTTTTCCACAATTGTTACAGAATTTTGAGGCTTTTGGATTTTGAAGACCGCAACTAGGGCAAGGAATACCGGTTCGTGATTGTTTAGTTGCTAACTTTATCCATGGGTCATACATTGTCTTTTTTATTGACTTCACAAAATTCTTGAGTCCCGTGGGGTCAGGTATTCCTCCCCAAGAAATCTTTTGACCGTTCACTACGAATACAATATCCCCTACTGTCTTGCTTGTCCCTGAAGATGATCTTGTGCTTGTCCCATACCTTGTTCTATAACCACTAGAAAACCCGTATCCCGTTGATTGAGATTGAGAGACTCGACGAGTATTCATAACAATAACGTCGTCAATTTGCGGGAATAGAATATATCCAAAGATTTTATTATCATCATTATCTACTCGCATGATTCTAAAATTAGTTATAACTAAACTCTCGGTAACTTTTTTTCTAAAAAATCCTTTCGTATCGACAACACAACTCCATAGTTGTATCTCTCCGTTACCGAGATTTGTGGACATTGGGTCTATCGTCACTGATTTGATATTGCCGTCTTCAACATAACCTATCGTTACGGATGATTGTTTTGGTGTTTCCTTTAGTGTCGGAATAATTCATCAACTCCCATTTTCGATGTTTTACCCATTCACCAGTTAAATTATGATCTTATTATCCATTGCTTACCGTTTGAACAAATTTAACTTTAAATTTAAGGTTTGATACCGTTCGTTTCATGTCGACATCTCTGGTGTGGGATATCCTTAATTGGCAAACCATGGTAATTGAACTTAGCATAGGTATCATTTTTGCAATTGGTCTCTTTTGGCTCCAACATAGAACGTCCAGAGATATGCGTAAAATGACCGAGACAATTCATAGATACATAATACAAAAGACAGAATTCGAATACAAATACAAAGCCGCCCAATGCGAAGTAATTATCGAACTTCTAAAGGATATTCAGGAAAAGGAGAAGGTAGTAAAGGAGATTTTGAATAGCCTCCAAATGGGAACCCCAATGGATCAATGGTCGAAGTTTCTTTTGGACGTATCAGTTCGTCCAATTAAGTATAAAATCATCAAAATGTCTGAAACTATTGGAAAATTGCAAGCGAAATTAAACGATTTTACTTTGGAAAAGGAATTTTCGGAGTATCTTGGTTGGTTTGATTTGCTACCCAAGAGGATTTTCGTAGATAACCTTACGGACAAAATGACCGAGGCAGGACAAGAGCATCTAATTAAGGGGCTAGTTATAGAAATTGACAAGCAAATGGAAAAGATTCAAACATTTCTTGACAGATTTAGTAAAGAAACGGAAATTAGTTTGGCCCAAGAGCATGAAGAGGATCGATCGGGCGATCCTGAAATTTTAAATCACCGCAAGTATTTTAATGCTCCAAAATTATAATAATTAGTTATTAAACAAAATCTCAAGCATCTTCATCTATTTTTGTCAAAGTTATAGTTCTGATTTTCTACTTTTGCCAATTGGTTGTTAATATCATTAAGTTCCATTAGATTTGGAATAGTGACATATGCGACATATCCTGCAATTCCTGCGAATATCAAACCAAGAATCAGGAATATTGCACTTATTTTTTGCATTGGGTGTGAATCGTAATCACTTATTAATAAAAATTCTACCCAGTATATACATTATTTGTTCTGCACGTTATGTTGCATGATAGATCCATTCAAATCAAATCTAAATTGATACTGTTTTAGTAGTATGCACTCGGTTATATCGTCCCCGCGGAGCTTATTTAATAGGTAACACTTTGCATCTGGCGTGTCTGCCGTATTAAATTCATTCATTAATCTTTTCGCCTCCTTGATGATGTCTTCAGTTGGATTGTCCTGAATGTGTTTAATTATCATTGACGCATGAATGAATGAATACAAAAACACCAATCCAAATGCTGCACCTACGGCTATCATCGAATATTTTAATACTTTCTTGGTCCTTTGATTCATTTATAATAATTTCACTTGTCAAAATGCTGATACGCATATGCTTTCGCAGTGTCTACACATAACCTTAATTCTCCTTCAGTTGGACTTAATCCATACGAAGTGAGTTTATCTAAGCAAGTTTGTCTTAATCGAGAATCAAATTCTCCAGAAAGTATCCTATCCTGTGCTTGTTTGTTTTTATCTACAAATGGGTTTTCATACAATATACTATATACCCATATTAGCATCAAGGGAATTACTACTGCCATTATTCCAACAGTTATAATCGTCTTTTTCTCCAATTAATTATTTCACACTTCTTTTGTAAATCATAGTCGTCTGCCATCTTAGGATTAACCGAATGTAGTTCCTAATAAGTTAGCTAGATTGATAATCGTGTATAGTAACTTGATTGCCTTTTAATATCTCGTCTTTGATATCAGGATCATTAAAAGACTCGGCATATTGTTTTCTTCTTTTATAGATTGATTTGGGACTCTTTAGTTTTCTACCCAAAGTAATGGCTTGCATGTTACCGGGATTAGCGTCAAAGGGATTGTCTATAGTATCAACAAAGTCTTCAATCTTACTTTCATATTTTACATTGTATATCGGAACTATGTCACCGCAATGGTAACACTGTCTGAATCTATCTGCATCGGGCACAACGGCTGGAATTAATTTAGGACTTTCATTCTCTTTCTCGCTAGTTTCGACTTTATACATTCTCCTCTTCAGTTTCGACCTTATCCCATATTGTAAACATGATTGACAGTATTGCCTATTGTCGCCTTCGTTATCAGTGTCTCCGTGCACGTCTTTTACTAACTTGTGAGAGCTCTGTCCGACAGTAAACAAGTTTACCTTTTTAATTTCTCCCAATAAAATAAGAAAAGCGTGACTAATTTATACAAGTTTGCTTTTAACTAGCTTTATAATGAAAATATCATCAATAAAACCCGGAGACGACGAAACAAGAAAAAGGCCTATGCCACAAATAACTTGGAACAATGGCACAGAAAAATCGCTAGTGGAGCAAGGCTTTGGACCGGAAGGAAGCAAGGACGGCAAATATGAAGAACCTCTAAACTACTACGTGGATGAAAATCGTTTTCTTTCTGAGTTAGATATCAGACAAGGCCCAATGCTGAGACAGGTAACTCGCATAGTAAGGCTAAAGGCAATTGATCACAGCTCAGAAAAAAAGGAACGAAAAGAACATCTGATATATTATGAGAATTGGTATGGTAAAAATTGGCTCGGCGTCAATATTGCGCCCGTTACCGATCATGTAGAAGGTGTATACATGGCCACAACTAAAAACTTGGCATTTGACCAAAACACGGGGCAAGGTCTGTTTTATAAAAAAGGAAAACGACTAGAAACTTACTATATTCCGTTTAGCAAAAAGACGGTGGATCAGATAACAGCTGGGCACTACTCAGATCCAAAGGAATCGGTAAGATACATTAACGATCCAAATTCAATTCAATATATTGTAAAGTTCGACGCCGCAGACTCACCAGCCGGACGAATGCGCTATGGTCAAAGGACGCCGTTCTCATATGATCAGTTCGCTACTTGGACTTTTTCAGACCTATACAAATTCGCTACAAAGCCTTGGGCACAAACCGATGTAAACTATGGCCCAACAATGAGCTCCTACAAATAACTTTAAGAAATGTAAGACAATGGTAAAAAGGAAAGGCTATCTCTGCCCCATAGAAGCCTCAGAGCTACAGGGAACTATATCGAAGGGTTGGAAATACATTAGAATCCGAGGCTATGATTACTCAAAAAAGAGGTATTGTATGACAACGGATTATTTCAATAAGGTTAGAGTTTTTATTGCTCTTATTGCGGACAAGAGGCACACTTTACCGCTATCTTTATTCATTCAGGTTACGATACAGTAGAACGACTATGCAAAAAATGTGTAGATGTTTATGGTCCAGTTACCAATAGGAGTAACAATACTATTCCGGTAAGTAATTTATTATAAAGATCATATGGAGCCTATTTAATCAATAAGAATATTTTGATCTTTCTAATTCTACATTTTTTACTCTACGATTAATTATTTCAATTAACTCGCGTTGTATCTCTTCCTCTTCTTTTCTATCCCTGTCAGTCGAGCGATTTTGTTTACCGAACATTAAGGCATGTTCAATTTCGTCCTTCCATGCCGTCAATACGGATTCGTGATCATCGATTTTACTATTGATAGTTTGCGCATATTCATTTAGCATGCACCTCATGCTTTGCATTTCGTTGCTCAGAGATTCTATCTTTATCTGATTCTGTCGGTTTTCCTCGTTCACCAAGTTATATGCGTCAAGAGTTAGAACCGTTCTGCATCTAGGGTTGGAGCAAAACTTGGAATCTGTTTTGTTTGGCTCCTCGCAGCTGGGACATAACTTTGGTTTTAGTTTGTCAATCTCTTGTTTGTTCTTATTGGTTAAACCATGGGCTTCTAACAAAGAATCATTTGATTCGTTATTGTAATAGTGAGTATATTTTGCATACATATTCGACGTTTCGGTCCAGCCGCCATGTTGCTTGAGTAACATATGGTCCTTTAGTATCCTGGCCTTTTCGGTTAAGGCGCTATGTCGTCTTGTGTAAGGATTCCATGGTTTTTTTAGTAAATCTTCAATTTTTTCCTTTTCGTCTGAATCTAAAGGCTCTTTTAACAAAGAAGGGAACAATTTGGTTCTGTATCTCTTATAGACGGAATACAATCCGGCCCTTGTTAGACCATTAGTAAACTTCTTTTCGTGACACATCAACCATGCATCTGGTCGGTTTCTCTGAGGATGCGAATCTAGCCAATCCTTGACGTAGCGAATGGAATTTATCAAGGGTATTGGTCGGTTGCCAGTCTTACCATTTAGAACTACTTCGGCATACTGTTGCCCATTTTCGGCCACCTTGAAAACAATATCTTTTATTTTTAATTTCAGTAGTTCGGAAGGCCTACATGACAGATCTCTTGACATAGCATGATAGCATCTATCTCTTATTGAAGGACAATGTTTCAAGAATAATAAATCGTCGTCTTGTGTCCACATATCGCTCGGCTTATATGTAGATAATTCTTTCCTCCTGAGTTGTTTGATGTTGAGCAAGATGTCGGGAGTTGGTCTTTCGCTATGTTCCATATTTGGGTAATACAACCACTTGTAAAACGCCTTTATTATCGTCAAAGTATAGTTAAATGTCCCTTTCCACTTGTGATTTGGATCTAATGTTTCATCTTTTCTTAGTTTGTTTAAGTATGAAACAATATCGTCCCGTTTAACATCCTTAAAGTCCTTTTTTACATTTCTTGAAAATCTATCTAACGTTTCAGTCATTACTTTTTGAGTGTTTTGTGCAATATCGGTCTCCGTTATCCTTGCATAAATGAATTGATTAATTACAATCCGATTTCGTGTTGTTGTATCATTTGCGTCATTTACGTCAGTTACATCCATGTAAAAGCTATTGAAAATTAACTATATATGTTGAGTTGGACAATAACAATATCTCTAAATATGTTTGCCTTTGAATTTTAATAGTTGGATATCTTTGAGAACTATGTCAAAGCTGGCAAAATAGCTTCTGAAGTGAGAGAAAATGCAAGGACACAAGATCATACCGGCAGGACTCTCAGCGAGATATGCAATGACATTGAACAAGAGATATTCAAAAAAGGAGGAGAGCCAGCTTTTCCAGTTAATGTTAGTTTGAATGACATAGCAGCTCACTATACAGCAGTGCCTAACGATCCAATAACGGTCAAAAATAGTGATGTACTCAAAATAGACATCGGAGTGCATATTGATGGATATATTGCAGATACGGCAGTGACAGTAAGTTATGACACAAAATATCAAAATTTAATTGACATTGCTCAAAAGGCGCTTGACGAGGCAATCAATATTGCAAGGTCAAATACGAGGGTTTCTGACATTGGCCGAATAATAGAAAATACAATCACAAAATATGGGTGCAAGCCGATTCAAAACTTAAGCGGCCATTCTCTAGAACGATATACTATTCATGCAGGAAAGTCAATCCCAAACATTTGGACAATAGGACATTCCTTCAATTTGTCAATAAACAATGTATACGCGATAGAACCATTCGTAACGACAAAGGATGCTCAAGGCATTGTGTATGAAGGTAAAATCAGGAATATCTACGGACTTGCTTCGCGCAAACGAACAAAGGACCAAAAACTCGACGAGTTTATTGAATATTTATGGAACAAGTTCAAGACCCTACCATTTGCTCTAAGATGGATAGTCGAAGAATATGAAGAAAAACAGGCATTATCTTTTATTGAAACACTGATAAAAAAGAAAAATGTCCACTCTTATCCAATATTAGTGGAAGGCGCAAACAGAATTGTTGTTCAAGCAGAACATACTATAATTCCTCAAGAGTCAAATACAATAACTATTACAAAGTAAGCTATCTACGTAAAGTTTGGCTAAGGCAAGTATCAATTTACCCCTCATACGATTGCCCTGTTGAATTGTATATGTAAATGTAATAAAAAAAATAAATACCAGTTTGAATTAATTTGTTGCATGAAAGCAAAGACAATGATCTACGGCGCATATTTTGCATTAAAACTTTGGTTTTACAGGAAAATAAAGGGCAAAAAGTCACGGCCTGAAAAAGAAATTTCACTATAGTCAATTCTATTTTACTTATTTTTCAATTCCACATTGCTTAAAATCACCTTTGAATAATTACAGTACCTATGGTCCGACCTGATATTTCGGAACTTACTGGAATATCTGATATAATTGACGATGATTGGACCCGAACAATCTATTCAGTAGATGCAAGCCACTGTTATGTTAAACCAATGGCCGTAAGTTTCCCCTCAGACAAATACGAAATACAGGAAATATGCAACTACGCCCATTCCAGGAACATACCAGTAACTTGCAGGGGGGCTGGTACGGGTCTATTAGGTCAATCATTATCGAGTGGTATCATAATTGACTTTACTAAGAAAATGAACAAAATACTGGAAATTGGGGAGAATTACGTTGTAACTCAACCAGGAGTTGTAAAGGCAGTATTAGACAAAGAACTAGCAAAAAAGGGAAAGTTTATTCCACCTGATCCTGCAAGTAGTAACTATTGTACAATTGGGGGAATGTTATCGAACAATTCGAGTGGTCCACATGGGTTGGGTTATGGCAGCATAATCAATTACGTTCAAAATGTTGAGGTAGTATATGGCGATGGAATGTTAGGATATGCTGATTGTAACCATTACGATGAAAAAGTTCGTAAAATGCTAGAATTAATTTCATCATTTAATTTTGACTTGAAAAGTTATTATCCTAATGTGAATAAAAATTCAAGCGGATATCGCATAGATACCATTTTTGAAAAAAATAATGTATACCCGCACAAGATATTCATTGCTTCAGAAGGCAGTTTGGCGGTTATGACTAGCAGTAAAGTGTCCATTCTAGATATTCCAGTAAAAAAATGTCTTGTAATCCTTAGATTTGAAAATATCCTAGACGCCGCAATGGTCGTGCCATACATTCTCAAATACGGACCTGTTGCCATGGAATTATTGGATAGGGGAGGTATTTTGGAAGGATGGACCGCTGGTGATTCTGGAGATAGTAACACGTGTATTATGTTTGTTGAATTTTATGGCGACGATAATTCTATCTATGAAAAGGTTTCAAAATTTGAATTTGCCATGCGCGATAGAGTAAAAATTCTTGAAGGTGGATATGATCAAAAAAGTGTAGATAACGCATGGAGAGAAAGAAAGAATTCATTAAATAGATCCATGAAAAAAGGAATGGGATCTAGAAAACCTGCAGGAATAATAGAAGACACGGTAGTACATCCAGATATTCTATACTATTATCTTGTTTTTCTCCTAAAGGCACTTGCCAAATACAATTTGGATTACACTGTATATGGTCATGCTGGGAATGGGAATTTACACCTTAGGCCGTTTATTGAATTGGATTCGAGTCGTTCTGATTCATTGATGCATGCTCTGGCATCTGAAGTTTTTAATTATATTATCAAAGTACGAGGTTCCATATCAGGAGAACATGGAGACGGAATGATCAGGACTAAATTTGTACCATTGATGTATGGTGGAAAAATGCACGATATTTTCAAGAAAATAAAACTTATTTTTGATGATAAATATATCATGAATCCTGGAAAGAAAATATTATTATGAGTAATTTCATATTCTAGCGATTCTGTAAGCGAATGTGGATTAACAATACTTTGACAGTGCATTCTGCGACAAATACTATGGACTAGAATCTACATTTTGTGCTCGAAGTTTGTACCAAGTACCGAACCTAAACATCATGATACCTGCAGCAATAGTGAGCAGAGATATGACCAGTGTTTGGGGCGAAACTACATTTCTTAAAATGGCAGGCGCTGTCGAGAAATATTCGCATTCTGATTTATTGACGCAAGATTTGTGAACAGGAAAGATGATTATTACTAGTACAAGCAAAACCAAGATACATGTTCCTGCCAATGAGCACACAGCCCCAGCTTTTATCACTCTGTCAATTTGCTTAATTGCCAATCTTATTCAAAAACTACATTCATTCAGTTCAACTATTGATTCTCTTGGGATCGATGGTAACAAAGCTATAGTGTTCATTTTTTGAAACTCGCTCAAATTTATTATTGAAATACTGGAATGGAATTGTTTCAAATACATGTTTATCCCATAGTTCATGTACCATGTCAAAATACACCTTTCGTTTTTCGCCTTTAATTCTTAACATTTCATGGGTAAGGATATGTGAAATTTTTGCACAATTATTATCTGCATAAAACTTTATTCTATCCAAATCGGTTTGGGATTCCTTTGATCTCTCCCAATAAGCTATTCCAAAGTTCTCTGAAGAATAACCCTCTGTTCTACAATCAGTCCAAAATGGCTTGAAGTATGTCAGGTAAAAATGATAGGTCGTCTTATCTCTGCTATGATGGTCCCTTGATAAATAAGAAATTGACATCCTGTCAAATAGTCTTCCCGGAATTACAGGAAGGATGTCTGCTTTTATTTTTAGGCTTATGTCAAATGATCTTTTTATCCAACTATGAAAAAATCTTGACATTAAAGAAACGTAATACCAATCCTCATTTTGCAGTCTAACCCAATCCTCATTTTTTGCTACATATATGAAGAATAGAGTCGGATTTTGCAATGTCAATAATTATTGCAAAATGTGCAAATAAATACTAATGAAAAGATCCAATTCAATTTTATCTTTGAACTGCATTTAAATCCTCGTTGTAATATGATTGAGATGACACTTTAATTGACTCAATAACAATGTCAGGTCGTAAAACTTATACATTCAATTTTAGAACCATTAAAAAGCGATGCTGCTGTGGGGTCGTAGCGAAGCCAGGCATCGCAACGGGCTCCAGATCTAACAAAACAGGGCTTTATTAGAGAATGATACCCGTGGATCAGGGGTTCAAATGCTGTGTTAAGAAAACACAACAGAATACATCCCTTCGGCCCCACTTTAAATTGTCACAAAATACATGTATTGGCCAATTCTGGTATTAGTTTAAAACGCCTCAAATTCGAGAAATATATTTCCGCTAAAACTAGACTCTTTTATTATCTTAAACACTCTTCAATTGCTCTAAAAGATCCAAATGTTCTCTGGGCTTCTGGGATATGCTTTTGAAGCGCTTCGCTAGCTGACTCTATAAATAATGACATTGGGTCTTGCTTTTTGAATAGCTTTAAAAATGACTTCTTAGGATTATTTAGCTTGTCAAAAAAGAATGTCGAACTGTCTTCTATTATAACGTCTGCTTCGCTACAAGATACTCCGTGTTTTATTAGGTGTTTTTCCAACTTTGCAGCAAATCGTGCAAAGTGAACCGAATAAGTATCCTGATCTAAATTTGGCAATAACAACTATGTATCCAATACATAATATTTAAAAATTTTTTATTTTGATTAACCCAGGGCATCACAAGTCGTCTATTTTTAATTATTTACCCTAAAATTCCCTTGCCTAATAAATATAATAAATGCTAAACTTGCATTATCCGTATGCCTTATTTCTTGTCACTTTATTGACAAATTGAGACTATCTCTTAATTGGGAATGCTAATTTTTTAAATATTAACTATGACATGAATTTTTGCTCCCGTTACTTATGTCTACTAAACAAAACCGTAACTTATTTTTGCAAATCAGTAAGGTGGGGAAGGGATTCGAACCCTTATAGATTCGCTAACTTCATTGTGATTCTGCAGGCGAACGCATAGCCGCTCTGCCACCCCACCATAATTAAGTTTGAGAAATTTTCTCAATTTAAAGCATTGTCCGGGTAGAAGATTGCAGCATGTGCAGCTTGATACAAAGAATTACCGACTTTTGAATATTCAAGAAATTAGTTATGCTAAGGTTCTGCAAGTTTGGTGAATCGCATATTGATTGGATTATATTCACATCCCATCGGACCACAGTATCTCCCCACGTATTCTGCTTTAGGCCTATACAACGCTGGTTTGGGCGCTGCTTCTGCAAATTTTTCTTCAATTACATGAGAAGTCCAACCTGAAATTCTTGCAATAGCAAAGATAGGGGTGAACAAATCCATTGGTATTCCCAGGCTGTAGTATAATGACGCGCTGTATAAATCCACATTCGGATATATCGACTGCTTCCTAGATTGGAGAAAATATTTTTTGGTTGTCTTTTCTACTTGTTCTGTCATATCAAACCATGGAGTCTGACGATCTTTGTTAACGGTCTTTGATAGTCGATACAACACTTCCGCTCTTGGGTCCGTTGTTTTATAAACTGCGTGACCCATACCCATAATCTTATTTCCAGATTCCAGCTTCTCATTTACCCATTTTTCAACGTTGTCGATATTGGCGATTTCTATAAGCATTTTCATAACCTGGGTATTTGCACCGCCGTGTAATGATCCTGATAGGGCTGCTATTGCTCCTGTTATAGATGCGTACATGTGGGATTTAGTAGAAGCTATTTCTCTCGCAGCAAATGTCGACGCATTGAAGCTATGTTCCGCATGAAGTATCAAACATATATCAAATATTTTTGCCTCTTCATGTTTGGGTTTAGTACCAAATAACATATACAAAAAATTTTCTGCGTTTGTCATCTCGGTAGATGGTTTGATAATTTCTTTTCCGCTCCTTATCCTATCCCAGACTGCAACAATAGTTGGGATTTTTGAGATAAGCATTTTTGCTCTCTTTATATTCATCTCCCTGGAATCATCTTGTATATCAAGATCATAATCTGGTAATTGTGAAATGCACGATTGAAGTACATCCATGGGGGAAGCTGTGACTGGTCTATTCTTCAAGTTTTGGTATATTGCTTCGGGAATATCTCTATTCTCTTTCAAATATAATGTAAAGTCGGCCAGATCTTCCTTTGTAGGAAGATCGCCAAAAAGTAAAAGATAAGAAGTTTCTTCAAAAGTAGAATGAGTTACAAGATCTAATATATCGTAACCGCGATAGATAAGTTCTCCACGTTCACCATCGATTGAACATATCCTTGTATCTGCCACTACTATATTTCTCAAGCCTATGTTCCTAGCATCGATGTTTCTCATTCCATTCATTGTCATATATTACGTCAATTCTAATTTAAATAATACGTATATCACTCACAAAAAAGAACTTGTTATTAATACTACAAGAGACAAATTAAAAAACTTTCGATTCCTATTCAAGTAAATAATAATGTGAGTCCTTTTTCTATCGAATATTTGAGTAAAAGTATAGCTACTTCTTTGGCATGAGGCATAACCCAAACCATTTCTTCTTAGTTCGAAAAGATTCCTTTTAGTTGAGTTTTGTGAATGGATGAAGATTTAACGAAATAAAAAACGAAGAGACATCAGTCAGTATTTAATAAAATCTAGAATTCATATTTCTTGGTATCCGATTTAGGAAAATCAGTTTGTCTGGACTTTTGCCTATACTTGAAGAGAATGCTGGTGATTACTTTTATTACATTAATTTATAAAAACTTATTTGATTTACGTTACAATCCAATATGTGAATCATGATATGTGGACATTGCATCAGTTTCGAGACGAATGTACTTTCGCTGTTCGGGATAAAACTCCACAAGAGATTGATTAAGTATTTTAGTGAAAGTTAATGGATCTTGTAGCTCAATTTATTTGAAGTTGGTATTGGACTGCTTGGACTAGTGAATGGAATTCAAATTATGCTCTTTTATGCCCTGGATCATTGCAAATGGTTCAAAGAATCAAAGCCATCGAGAACTTCTTCCTTCATTCCTATGAACCATCCAACAAAGTGCTTTGGAGTGTTCTCATTAAAATGAAGATCTATAATCGTAATTCCATTTTTACCAGTAATGCATTTTAGGCAGCTATTCCCTTGCCAAGTATCAGAATTTAGGGGATACATGCCTGATCCCGTGTCATGTGTTCCTGTGCCAAAGACTCCATACATCATACCATTAACGTTGAACCTCTGATAGTTATGGTTATGTGCTTGCAAAACACCATCAACGCCTTCGGATCTAAATAGAGGATCATAACAATCAAACTGGCCATTAGGAGGATGAATACTTTTTACAGTAACAAATGGTTGATGAACAACTGCGAATTTATACAAAGCCTTAGTCGATTCAATTTGCGATTTCAATATTTCGAATTGTGGACTTGAACAATCAAACTTAGTATTAGCGTCTATATTAAAAAGAGCAAGCTTATTTCCAGAAATACCAAAATTGACCAGCCCGAATGTTCTATTGTTACCTAACCACATTTTAACGTCATTTCCAGAATCGTGATTTCCGACCACTATGTCGGTATTTTCCTTTGTGAATCCATGAGAGTCAAGCTCAGATAATACCTTCTGTCCATTAGTATATTCAAAGTCTCCAGCTATTACCAATATCTGGACGTTGTATTGTCTGGCAATCTCCAACTGTTTTGTAAATCCCTCATTAGAATCAATGTCGCCAACCACTCCGATTCGCAATGTCTTTAATTTGTTAAAATCGGCTGCAGGAAAACCTATTGAATTTCCAGAAGCCGTTAATCCCACCAAGGGTTGTAGGATAACACCAAGATAAATTAAATTGCTCAATAGGAGACCAAATAACAAGAATGGACTATACCTCAAATTAATATGTATTATTTGGACTTGATATAAAAAGACTGTAATACAAGTGTCGAAATTTAGAAAGTTTTTCTGGGTTCGAATCACTCTTTATTTGGTACAATCTGGGTGTAGTTCTTTTTATAGAAACAAAACAAATTTCATCAAATAGTGATATTTCTGTGAATCATTATATGACATTTCAAAAAGTGTATTAGCGTTGGGCACGTAATGAATTATTGTTTGATTTCTAAGGCTATAGGGGTCCACATAGAATCTAGATGAATCATAGTAGCCGTCGTTCATGGTCATATTAAAATTTACCTTATGCAGAAAGTTCAAAAGCAAATCAGGGATTATAACTTCTTGATGAATAACCACTTTTCTCATATCAATTTTACTGGCATTGTATTCAAATGGCATGTACCAGGTTAGAGTTCTCTTAAATGGATCGAATTTTAGATTCATAATTTTATCGTAATATGATAAAATAGTTATATTGTTGCTTTTTTCATTCATAACAATATTCTTGCTTTCAATATCGCCAACTTGGAAGTCAGAATCAAAGTATAATGGCTCTCTATTGTTAACGATTGCTACCGTTTGAAATCTATATTGGCCACTATCAAGTTCAAGTGGTAATGTCAAATTCACGTGATCTGTTCTGCCGGTTGTATTGGATTTAGTCAGCATCGGTTTGTGGAACTGTGATGCATTTATTTGGGAATTGTTAATATTTATCGTGAACCGTCCGTTCCTTGTATTAAAAACTTCAGAAAGAAATTGAGTATTTTTCGGAATTGAATTATATTGATTCTTTGTTACTGAAACGAAAAACGTTGCGTTAGGAAATACGGAGCTGGTAGAGTTCTCATCATAAAGTTCTAACCTAATCGAGAAATTATCATCTTTAGCGCCTTTTAGTGCGAGTGGCTTTATACCAACACACATTGTGGCAGTATAATTTTCGGAGTGCGAGCATACCATGCTACTTCTAGAAAATCCATCACCGAAAACATAGTTGCCGTAAATTACTTCACACGCCAGTACAGTCACTAGAACTGTGAGGAGAATAAAAACGGTACGCATAAAATATTACGAACGGCATGAAAAATAAATCAATGCCCCGGCTCTTCTGCTCCGGGTTGTATTTCATTTACTCCAATAACAATACTGCTCGTGGGAGGCAATTCTATCGCGCGTATGCTTGGGTTCTGAAGCGCTACATCAGTTATTGTCCCGATTCTTATGTTAGGAGTTGCATGCATAACCGGCGCCTTTTCTTCCAAATCTGCATGATAAATGCAAAGTTCACCGGCTTTAGACAATTCTTCAATAAGAAGAAGTGATATGACTTGCAAGTTAGGGGCTTGACCTACTAACACATTTAATTTTGGTTGGAAACTTTCGTCACAGGGAATTTTAACTGCTAAATGTCCATTTACTATTTTATAGGGACTTGAATCGTATAGATGGATGTAATCTTTTGCTGGTATCACTTGTCCGGCTAGCAGTACGGTTTCAGAATCTCGTACTATGTATTTTTGAGCCTCAGGATGCGAAATCGGATTTGAGTCTGTAGTATCTGAAAAAACAAATGCTTCAACAGGTTTGATAATGAGGAGAGCTGAAGCTAACGAGAACAACATGATGAATGAGATGAGGTTATTCGGACTAAAAATTCTCATTTTTGCAAATCATAACTTTAATCATTTTTACATATATACATGATCTGTTCAAAAATTATAGAAGAAACGTTGTTTTACATCATGACCACGTAATAGATCAACCATAATCACAATAATCACATGTTTTAACAGAATTTACCTAAAATTCAATCTACTACTAGAAGACGGCCTGCTTCCGTTCAATTAACTTTTGTTAGAATTATGGTTTTCTATGGAGACAACTATTATTCATTTATTAGCCTCGTATATGGTGTAATATCTCATAAGGATTCAACTGAATAGGATTTACAAAAATAGGCTGTGTTTGAGGGTTCCTGACAAAAGTAATATGGGGAATTGACATTACAATTATGCAACAATAAAAAAGATTGTTAAAATTGCCTTTATATCACAGTCAGATACTTTGATAAATTAAGGCTATGAATACAAGCGTCTATCGTCCTGCTAATACTTTTTAATTAAACCTGATTTATACAGAAGTACTAGAATCCTTAAACCTATTATTGTTTTAATATTAGCATCAGATGCACAAATGGATATATTCGAACTTGTAATCCGGCAGATGGCATTCAACGAAATATTCGAAGCGCTTACATATATTGCAGGTTCAATACTTTCTGCAGTTTTGGTTGTTATGTCTGTGGTAGCCTATCGAAAGAATCACATAAAGAAACCCCTATACGCTGCCATCGCCTTCTCATTGTTCTGTGTGTTCCTAATTTATGAAAATTTAGAACATTTTTTCTCATTGGATAATCCATTTACGGACGTTATTATTCCTTCAGCGGGATTGGCGATCATCTTTTTTTTCTTTTTAGCGGTGATAAAAAAGTCCTGAATATACTAAATAGAGCATTTATAAATCATTTGGGATGCTGACAAATTTATTTACTTAGTTGGTTTATAGGGGAGAAAACCTGGATCCGATGGTTGCCCCTGTCAACTACGTACATTTTACCGTCATGGTCTAAAAACACATGTTCCGGTTTTGAGAATTGGCCGTCACCTAATTCTAGGGGACCTGTTCCGTCCGGGTCGACACACCCTTCACCTGTGACTATTTTGCAATGAGAGCCAATTTTTCCTAAAAAACGACCATCTAAATCAAATATTTGAATGCGAGGATTACCTGCTCCGTCTACAATGTAAATATGATTTTTTGAATCTATCCAAAGATGTTCTTGAGGAAGCGAGAACTGTCCATCTGCAATGCCAACAGAACCCCACTTCTTTAGAAAGGTCCCATTCTTATCAAAAACTTGCACCCCTGGCCTCTCTAATTCATCTACATAAACGAGTCTTTTGGAATCAAATCCAATTGCATGGGGAAGGTTGAATTGTCCGTCAGCGGTTCCCTTGGAACCCCATTTTGTAATGAAGGTGAAATTCTTATCAAATCTCTCTATTCTATTGTTGTATGTATCTGTGACATATATATCACCGGTATGGGGCTCAATTCGTACATCTTCTGGTCTATGGAATTGTCCATTGAGTTTGCCATCGCTACCGTACTTTGCCAGAAAGGTACCATTGGTATCAAACTTCTGTATGCGTGAGTTCTCTCTATCCGCAACATAAATTTTATCTGAATTATCTATCGCGAGGCTGTATGGGATACTAAACTGCCCATCCTTTGAACCTTTTGTTCCCCATGTCTTTAAAAATGTTCCATTTTGAGTAAACTTCTGAATACGATTATTATCCCTGTCCGTGACATAGACGTTTCCACTGGAGTCCATTGTGATATCGTGTGGTCTGTTAAATTGACCAGGTCCGGTACCAAATGAACCCTATTTGTTAAGAAATGAATATTTCAGTTGTGTATCTTGACGTGTAACATTCTGAGGTAACTCTGAAGTAATTCCATAACAAACTATTACTCCAAATAAAGATAATATCATGGATGTGCAAACGATAAACAAAAATATTCTAGCCTGCATATTTGAAATACTTATTGGCGGGTTAGTTAAGAGATCTGATACAATCGCCTAAATGTACTCAAAAAAAATGAAAATCATGAATCTGCAACTACTCAGACATTGCAAGCGGTGCGAATATTATTTCATACCTAAGTAAACGGAACTATTGATGATAAAAGCAACAGTGATGAAATATACGAATAAATCTAATATAAAAAAATTTGACAAAAAAATAGTTGATTTATGGTTAAAGTACTGCGTCATTCTGTGTTAACCCTAGAACTGCTACATCGTCATTTGTACGATTGCAAAGTCATCTTAATACTGGTAGATATTAGCTTTAATAAGTATTATTAAGAAATGTTTATATTGTTAATAATAAATCAGTTAGGCATGGGAAGACTTTGTCTTTTGTTCTCGATATTTACCATAGTCATTATTTTGCCTTCGATTTTTCCTGCGTTAAGAGGCCAAAACGAAATCGAAGTAAATCCCAATATCAATTTGGCTAATTCCAGTCTTAATACCTCATTAGAGAATCAGACAAGTGGCCATTTTATAAAAATAAAAGTTATTTCTTCTTTTTATCCGATCTACGAATTTGTAAATAAGGTAGGAGGAAATAAAATAGATTCCTCCATTCTCGTGCCTCCTCAAATTGAACCTCATGATTTTGAGCCAACAATAAATCAGATACAAGAGGCAAATTCGGCAGATGTCCTGATATATAATGGCTTGGGGATAGAAAAATGGATCAATAAGATTGACATTCGTCACAAGATTGACAGTAGTGCGCAAATTAAATTCTTATATACCGATAATAGTAACAAAACTGCTGATCCACACGTTTGGTTAGATCCCATTCTCGCAAAATCACAGGTTGAAAATATACGTGACGGGTTAATAACAATTGATCCTAATAATAGAGACAATTACATTCATAATTCGAAATTGTTTTTGGCTGAACTCGATTCCCTTGACAAAAAAATACGACATGAATTGCAGTCGTGTAAGAAGAGAGATTTCGTGGCTTTCCATAATGCCTTTTCCTATTTTGCTGATAGATACGGCCTAAGACAGCACAGTATCTCTGCCGCTGGCCCAGAAGAAGAGATTAGGCCCCAGCGTCTTACTGAAGTTATATCAATGGCAAAAGATCTCGATTTGCGAGTCATATATTCTGAAGAATTAATAGATCCGCGTTATGCCGCAGCAATTGCACAAGAAATTCCGAACGGCAAAGTGCTTATTTTGAGCCCAATAGAAGGAGTCTCACATGAGGAACAGGTTTCAGGGGTAGGATATATCGACAAGATGGAACAGAATCTGCAAAATTTGAAGGTGGGACTTCAGTGCAGTTAATAATGAAAGCCTCTGAAAGCGCCTATCCGGCGAATATTTAGAACCATTATCTTTTGTTAATCCGACATAAAAATGACAGAAGAATCCTCCATTTCGTGCCTAATTAATATTCAGAAGTCTAAAAAATCTGACAGTTATCGCCATATTGCTTCTATAATATCCTGAAAATGCGCAACCAATATCCCCGCCCGTCTGGATTATATCTTGAATTGAGGAATCGTTGTTACTAAATGGAGGGATATGATTGGTTTCTACTGTACTACTGTACTATAATTGAAACATAATATACATATAATACATACAATACATTTCACATTACAGAAATTGAGATCATCTGTGTTCCGAAAATTTTCAAAGGTGGATCACCGTTTTGTATTCTCTTTGCAGCATTTCTAGCAAGATTCATCAATCTTTCTACTTGTCCTCTCAATTTCCATAATTTTCTAATGTCCTTTATGCTGGCAACATAACGCCCATTACTGGTATTGGGCAGAATATATCGAAGTTCTTTTGGTTAGTATCGGTTATGTAATTTGAACTATTATTGTTTAGCATTTTGACAGCACTTTTATCAATAACCCAAGCAGTTTTTATCCATTGTTCAAAAAGCAATTTGAAAGGCCGATTCCGTACGAATAATTATTTGATCTGCTAAATTTGATATTTACATGTCTAAACTATTTTTAACACGTTAAATTTGGTAGGATCTGAATTTGATTTACTTTAGTGTTGATTGGTTGTTCAGTTTGATTTTATGTGGATTGGCCCGATTTTGAATTGGAATAAAAGTATTTGTAATTTGTGAATAGCATTGTTAATGGAATATGTATGGCAATGGACTCGGTCCCTTCTTAGATATCTAAATTGATAACCATTGTTATTATGGAATGTCAATAAGTTTCAAGATGGGGGAACAATTGCCCTCACAGACAACTTTTTGAAGTCGTAAGTTACTCCGTTTGATTTGAATATTATCATTGGAGAGCCCCAAGTTATAGCTGCACTTGCACTCTTTGCATTACAATGTGTCATGTCATTGCCCCAATTTGATTTGTCGATCATTTCTGTAGCCTTTTGCCAATTATTGTTATTATCCTTGTCTATGTAGGATTCGAGTTTCACGCTGCCGTCAGGAAGATTATACACAACTCCCTTAAAACCAACCCATTTATTCATAGTTGATCCAATTGTTATCCCAGAATAAGGTTTTATATCATAGTTCACATGCCACATCTCCTTTTTGAATTTGAATTTTCCATTTGTAAAGTCGATGTTATTGTGATAGGATGAACCGCCACAGCCTTCGTGAACATTATTGCTATGTCTTACACTTCTTGAAACTAGAGAGATTTCATCTCCGCCACCAGATGAAGAAAGAACTTTAACGTACATGGTTATTTCCAAGTTCTTCCAATCTGTGGGTTTGTAAAAGTATCCTGTTTGGGCCAATTGTGTATAGTCATATGTTGGCAGGGTCGACCTAACTTCGTCTGAGGGCAATCCTGAACTCTTTGTAAATGCTAACATTCTTGTGGTACCGGGCTGAAGATGCCAGCTACCATCTGAATTCTTAGAAATCTCTGCTCCATTCCTATCAAACTGACCGTCTTCGGGGTTTGTAGGATTGAAGTACCATGTTTCTCCACCCGGTAAAGTATCATAGATCATCTTGACTCCATCGCTTCCACCTGTGTTGCCACCAGTACCTCCATTGCTTCCACCTGTGTTGCCACCAGTCCCATCATTTCCTGTAGGAGGTGGTGTTGTTGGAGCAGGATTTTGTATGCTTGATTTTATTTCAGTAATGCTAGCGTAATCGTTTTGTGTATTACCATTAACAGTAACTTTGATATATCGACCGTTGGTAATGGCGAAAGTATATTTTTCAAGGTTTAATGTAGTACCACTACTCTTGCTAGTAAGTACTTTAGTAAATGTAGTGCCATCTTTGGAAGTAGAAATGTCAAAGTTATTCTGTCTTTCATTGCCTTTATACCACGCAATATTCACACTGCAAATGTTTTTACTTGATCCCAAATCGACTTGTATCCATGAGCCTTTTCCCAAATTGGACCATCTTGTATTGAGATTGTTATCAAGGACATTTGATGGAGGAAAACTTGTTTGGCTTCCCGATGCCTTAGGACTATTGATTACTGCTGTAGTACATTGAGTTTGTGGTGGTTGACTTGTAGTGGTAGTTTGAGCTTTTACTTCAGTAACACTTGCGTAATTATTTTGAGTGTTACCATTTATTGTTATCTTTACATATCTGGCCAATGTGGTGGGTATTTGATATTTTTCTAAAGACAATGTATTCCCAGTACTCTTGGATGTCAACACATCTTTGAATGTGGTGCCATCCGTGGATGTAGAGATAACAAAATTATTTACTCTTACATCACCTTTGTACCATGCTATATTCACACTGCAAATGTTTTTAGCTGATCCTAAATCAAGTCTTAACCATGAGCCTTTACCAAAAACTGACCATAAAGTATTGAGATTATTGTCAACTGCACTGCTTGGTGGGAAACCTTCGCTACTCCCACTAGCAGAAATTCCATTTATGCTTGTGTTAGAACATGCGGACGGTGTGCTTTCAGCTCCAAAAGACGAATGAAATGTTTGCGAAAATATGAAACTTGATACTATCAATAAGAACACAATAGACCTAATAAAAAGACTAGACAATTTTATCCGGTCACCTCACTTTTGATTCTAGAAACTGGATTGCCAGAGAAATAAGAATATGTCAAATCAACATTTTTCGAATAAATATAGTATATCGTGTCATGACCATGAATCATTGTGAAATTATTCTTATTACATCTTATTTATGCAAGACTAAGATTTTTTCTTATAATACGTTATGAGTCAGTTAAACATAATACTCTATATATAATATTTACAATATTTATCTATTGTAAATAGTGTTACTCTTTATAGTAAATTGCAATAGAACAATTATACTGTGAAATCATATATGAAATATTGAAAGTGGGGCTTAATTAATGAGATGAAATTTCTGGAAAAAGTAAAATAAAGAAAATCAGGAGTTTGGATTTAATACCGCTCTTCCTACTATTTTGCCTGAACGCAAATCGTCCAAGGCCTGATTTGCCTCATCCAGCTTGTATGTTCTGTTAACTACGGATCTGATTGCTCCTGTTTTAGACAAGTTCACAAGGTCTACAAGGTCATTAAAACTTCCAGTATATGCTCCCGTAATGGTAAGACCTCTTAACGGTACTGTCGGTAAACTTAATTCTAATGCTCCACCAAAAAGCCCAACCATCACAAGTTTGCCTCGTTTTCTCAACATGTTAATTGAGAGTGGTGCAGTACGATTGTTGTTTACAAAGTCTATCACCGCTTCAGCTCCCAGTGAGTTGGTGAGATTCTTGATATCTTGTACGGGATCCATCTTGGATGAATTTACGACTTCATGAGCACCAAGTTTTTTTGCTTCAGATAATCTCTTGTCGTCTACGTCTACTACTATGATTCTGGAATTAGTTATTGCTCTGGCCAATTGAACGGACATAAGACCCAAACCACCAGCTCCTATAATTACAATTGATTCACCTGGAGCTACCTTTGCTTTTTTAACCGCGTTATAGGCTGTAAGCCCAGAACATGCCAATGACGCAGATGCATTTACATCCATATCATCAATTTTCACAAGATATCTGAAGTTGGGAACAAGGACAAGCTCGGAATATCCACCGTCCCTGTATATTCCTATTGTTCTAGGAGTGTCACAAAGATTTTCTTGGCCTACTCTGCATGCAGGACATGAACCCTCGCCTATCCAGGGGTATACTACAACCATGTCTCCCACGTTAAAACCGGTAACTGATTCTCCAATTGCTTCAATTCTGCCAGATATTTCATGGCCTGGAGTAATCGGAAATTTTACTCCTCTGTCTTCAACTTTTAAAAAAGTACCTGCAGCTCCTTCATATCCTCCTTCCCACAAATGAATGTCACTATGACATACACCTGATGCTTCAATTCTAACCAAAACTTGGGTATCCCTTGGTTTTGGATCTGGTAGGTCAACAATAGAAAGTTTCTCTTTAATCTTGATGATTTGAGCAGATTTCATTTCATTAATGCAATAATCGTCAAGGTATTAAAAGAATTCATTTATTTGATTATCATGAGAAAGTTAACAAGATACATTCATCCATTTGAATTAGAATAGGACATTGGAATTCAAATAGAAAGTGAATGACAGATTTATTTTAAAGTATTTCCAATAATCTCTGGGTGCTAATGAGGTTAAGGAAGAGCCGTCTGAATTATTGATGAAGAAGGTTATGAGTGCCGAAGCATCCATTTTTAGACTGGTTCATACTTTAATGCATACAGAATGGGAGGGCTGGACTTTAACTCAAAAAAGTTTGAATTTACTGACAGGGACAACTTAATTATTCAAACTTAAAATAGTAACAACGGGTACTGGTAAAACCAAATTTGTTATATATACCATCAAACAATTGAAGTTATGATTCGTGGACGAATCTTTCTAATGATGGTAACAGGCACAGTTTGTTTACTGACATTATTTGCATCTAGTACGACTTTCGGAACAGTTTCTACACAAGAAGAGTTAGAATGTAACCCCGAAATGAAACAGACTTGTAATGATGAGTCGAACGGGAATTCGTCCGCAACAAATGAAGCGTCCGGCACTGCTCAAGCAGAAACATCTGCTTCGGATGTAATCAAACCAGAGTCGACAACGACTCCTACTAAAATATACAACATATTTGTTGGTATCGGGTATCCATCATGGTATACCAATTATGATCTGAATGACCCGAAACCTGAATTATATAGTATGGAAAACGAAATTGTTATGGTCGCATATGTTCAAGGTAAAAAAGTTCAAATGGTTGATAAGGCTTTTCCTTTTCGTCCTAATAACATCGGCAACGTCAATGGTGGAGGGCATGTGGCAGTTGACGTTCCTCAAACAACCCCTCTTTCTATCATGGTATTTGCCTATGAAGCAGATGGGTGCCCTCACTATCAATTCCCAGACGACATTCATGACAAGGTAGTTAAGGACTTTAAGCCTTTGACGGCGTTTGGCAAGTTGGATCCACTCCATCCGCTAAGGTATACAAATTTGCAGAAAATAGCGAATGATTTGAACGGCAAAATAAACTCCTTATGTGGTGAAGGACAGGATGAACATGAAGTTTTGAACCCTATTAACATAGTATTTCAACCGATTCATACTTCCGAAAAGCACGGCAAGCAGCCATGGGGTGCGGGGCACTTCATTATTCATAATGTAAATGAAAAAGGACGTGCAGACTTCGCAGCCCATCTTTGTATCTATCCGACTCCCGGACAACAAATTTTTGAGGAAACCTGTCTCGTATATAATGGAGAATCATATCGAGGAGATCAGAAACAACCTAGGTGAAGTGGGTTATCCATAGGGTATGCCATATAATTCATAATCAAGTTTGTCAGATTTGATCCCATAAACATCCACATACATGACGGTTATGAGTACCGAGGCATCCATTCCTTATGACAACTGGAACCTGATCTAATCCTGAGGCCACTGGAAATTCAAGTTATCAGAAAGACCAAAGCAAAAAACTGTCTATCGAAGAATTTAGAGCATAAAGTTGGAAATTTTATCCTTTAATATCTGACAATAATATGAATTATGTCCTATTCAAAAATTCAGATTTAATGTACTACAGAAAAGTATGTTCTTTTTTTAGTACTGGTTCTTCCCCAATCTACTTATATTTTGTTTAGTATCATTTCACGATAACAAATGTTGAACACGAAAAGCGTGTTAATGCTTGTAGTATTGTCTGCAGGAATGTTGACAGTGCTAACAGGGACAGGAGTATCGCAGGTAGCACCAGCATTTGCTGATAAGGATGAGTGCGAAGACAATGATGACAACAACTGTAACGTGACGAACCACAAAATAATACAGGAAAATAACTGTAAGGCAGTAAATGAATTTGAAAAAATAGGCTCCATGAATAATCCCACGAACAACAATCAGTTTATCTGCAGCAATGTGCTTGTATCTCCGGCTAACGGCGATGACAATGTATTCGGAGATAGTGCATTAATACCTAATACTCCGTAGTAACAGAAATTAATGGGTAACGAAGTATCGTTATCTACGATATCTTTTTTGTTTTCAATGATAAGCCAAATAAATCGCGCATGAGTTTTTTAGTTTTATTATTTTACTTCTTTCAATCGGTACTTTCGTCTTCCCATTTTTGAAATAGGATACTAGCATTGAGTAACATGTGCTGTTTATTTCATAAAATCATAAATTATTTTGACAAAGCAACACTGGAAATTGTGCCACTTGCATCCATGCCATCAGGTTGGGCCAAAAAGTCTATCGAACTAATAAAGCGATCACGCATCTCAGAGTTATCCGGAGTGTCAAAGTTCTCTGGAATTGACAGAAATTCAATCATATAACCATTTTTTCCTACAAACGTTAACCAATACTGTACCTCACCACTTATTGGATCAATTTCATCCTTTTGTGAAAATGTAATGTGGAATGAACCTGTCTTATGGCCATCTATCTCAAGAATAGTCGGCGGTTGTATTGTTTTGTATTCAAATTTTAGATCGTCGGTTATGCGATGTTTGTAGAAATCAGAGAATGCAAAATCAAAGTCAGTAGAACCAAAGTCTTCGAGTAAATTGTCATAGAAATGAATTCCTATTTTGCCATTTCCTATTTCATTATCAGATACCTCTATCTCGGTTCCATCTTCAAACTCATTTGATTTTTCCTCTATTGTCCAATTTGAAGGATATTGGAATGCAATTTGATACTTTTCGCTAAGATAGTTTGTATATTGCAATGCAGAGGATGCGTTAACATTAGAAATGCAGAAGGTAAAGGACAAAAAGAAGGTCACAATAACAAATTTCGTCTTTGGTATTAATTTTGATGTGATTAAATATTCACTCCCTTTAACTCCACATTTATTTGATGAGCGTCATAAGATTTAACGATTCAAGAAATCCCGATGCCGAAAAATATTAATTATAAAAATCAGCTAAAAAGCAAACAAACGGCATATTCCAGCGGGTTATATTATATAGATAATTATTATGCCTTAACGTCTTCTCACGCGATTATTTTAATTATAAATGATTTTACCACGAAAATAATTTATGAGTAAGGATGTAATACAAATGCGTTGGTAAATTGGATCAAAAATCCATTTCCATGCTAATAAATCCCCATTCATTGGTATTTGGCATTCTAAGCTGTACTATAGCAACCAGTTTGATATTTGTGATACTATCAGTTGGTGACAATATTCACTACGTTCAATACGCAGACGCGGCGGTAAACCATACAAACTTCACCTCTAATATCTCTGAAATGATTCAACAGGGTAACGATTTTCTTAACACATCAGAATATACCAAGGCCATGATCAATTATGAGCAGGTCTTAAAACTTGATTCCCGGTCTGTCGAAGCGTTAAATGGGAAGGGAATGGTACTCAACACTTTAGGAAAATATTCAGAAGCAATTTCCTGGTTTGATATGGCATTGAAGATTGATCCTAATTTTGTACAATCTCTAAATAACAAAGGGATAGCGTTATCTAATCTTGGAAAATATCAAGAAGCAATTTCCTGGTTTGATATGGCATTGAAGATTGACCCTAATTTTGTAGATGCTTTATACAATAAGGCTGACGCACTAGGGGAGCTTGGTAGTTACGATGAGGCATTTACCTGGACAGAAAAGGCACTGGCAATTGACACGGCCAGGAAAAGTAGCTCAATCTCCTCAAATACATTGCTTCCAAATCAATAGATTCTGATATGACTTTTTTCATTTGCATTGAGAGGCTGTCCAATTTTCTTTTGAGAATTCGGATATATCACAAAATTCAGTCAAAATCCTTGCCATTTTGTTCTCCATGATTTTTGCATTTACGTTCACCCCATCACAATAAACAACTCCAATTTCCCTGCCGTATCTATCGCCTCTTCGCTGACCGCTATCAACATCCAGCTGTCCTTTTTTACCAATGCAAAGTGATTCAACAAAATTTTTTGCCTTATCATATCCGGGCTGACCTCTTTCAGGAGTATCGACAATGGCTAATCTTATCCTAGTTCCATTAATGTCCAGTGTGTCTCCATCTACTACCTTTGTTACAATTCCTTCCAACTCTATATCATCGCTCGTATTTGCGTTCTGATTTTGAGCAACAATTTCTTGAATCCTGTAATATTCTTTATTTTCGCTTTGATTGATTTTTGATGCTGAAAAAACTTTTCCCATCAATATCGTATTTCCCGACATCACAGATTGGCTAACAAGAAAGACAATTGCAATACCAAGAATAAGGTAGGAAGATCTTTTGTATATCCACATGAAATACAATTCAATAATATAGAGCATTAATTTACTTTACTAGACTTTAGATCTCTTTGTTTCCCACTGGTGATCTGGTTTTACCATTATGAAGTGTTATTATAAACTACTTAAACACGAGTATACTTAAATTTGAAAAAGATCAAAAACTAATTACTATGGGATCTTGTCTTGGCTGGTTATCTCGTCAAGGAATAAGACTCAGTGAAATTAAATTTGGCCAGGATCTATTCTCAAGAATTAAGGGATTGTGACCATTCATATTCACTTTTTTCGACACTCGTTTTGAAAGATACATACCTATCGAACTCATTAGGTTCCATAACCTGGAGTTTGGATTTGAAATAAAAGAGTCTATGGCCCATCTCACTATCGAGTGAAATTTGGGATTTGTTTCGTTTATTGAATTCAAAATAGTTTGACGTGAAGAAGAGATGATATAATGCGCATGCTCATGCATTTCTTTCCTAGTTGCGTAATCCAATTTGCCGACCTTGAATTTACCTTTTTTCAAACTATCTAAAACCGCATCAATATTCTTTTCAGATTCAACGGTGTTAATACTCCTCCCAATTGTTGATTTTACATGCGAGTCGCTACCAACTATTGATTTCATGTTGTTTTCCTTGGTAAAGCGCTCTGCCAGCAGATTCGAAAAAATGTCGACGTTGTTGCTATTAAACGACTCAATCAAATCACATTTGCTTGCCTGTTCTCTTATTCCATTTGAAACCGCGAATGGATGGGCGGCACATGATATAGCATTCTGTCTTTTAATCTCATCTAGTGTTTCATCTAGAGTCATTCCTGGTTTTATTTCATCGTGTAATCCGTATGCCAATACATGGCCTTTGTTATTGATTGTTATTTCCTCCGCGGGATAAACTTCTATGTTCTTGTATTTTACATGATTTTGCTTGAATTCCAGAATTTGAGAGTACCCATCAATCGTATTGTGGTTTGTAACAAACATCACATCAACTTTCTGAAGATGTGCGTTCTCCATCTGTTCTTCTATAGTGACCCCACAGTCAAATGGTATTCTTGAAAGATAGTTATTATGATTTGAAAAAACGTTATGACAGTGAGTTTCGACCTTCAGGACTTGTGACATAGCTTTGCCGATACAATCCACACTATCTTTACCTAATATATACTATCTTTGCTCGAGCATAATATCAATATTTTCCGTTTATCTGATATATTTCATCATACTTCTTCAATGACTCAATTATTCTAGCATCCGCCACAAATTATTGGATTTCAGGCGGGTTATCTAATTTCTATAACCTCTCCTACTATCTGATTCATTGCAGCTTCGGCAATGTCAAATGAATATTCAGCAGTCCTTCTAATATGCTCCAAGATAAGCTTTACATAAATGTTATTGTAATTCTTTGGATTTTTCTCCTTGTCGATTGAAGCTATTATGTCGTCTTCTATTGATTTGACGGTTTCTGATTTATCTACAATGCTGTCAGCGAGGTAATAGTCCTTTCTAAGGAATGCTTCAATTGCATCGCTTAATAACTGCAATGATAGCTCACTCATTTTTAGAATTCGTTTACGCAAGTCGTCTGGAATCGACCCAATTTGAGAACTCTTTATTGCAATTTCAGAAGCATGGTCTGCAATTCGCTCCAGACTCCTTACTGCCGCACTATAACTAAGACAATCAGCAGGACTACGGAGTCCAATTGCTTTTAAGGTACTTTCATTCTGCGAGGCGATTACAAGGTTGCGGAGAACATAAAGACTGAATCTATCTACTTCGTCGTCAGACTTTATTACTGATTTGTACAATTCTTGGCTATCTCCAGATAGGGTAGAAATTGCATCTCTATGCATAGACGAACCAATTAAAAACATCCTTCTAACTGCTGTATTTATTGACAACTCTGGAAGACTTAACAGTACTTGAATGGTTACCGTATCAGATGAGTCTGCAATAATTTCAGTTCCAATAAGATTTCTACGAACGACTTCTCTAATTGCGTCTCGTTGTGAAGGATGAATGCCTCCTGCCTTTGATTTCAAATGCATGATATTAAAGCCTCTTAGATACATGGAAACAACTGTCCGCTTCAAAGTTGGTCCGCTCTTATCACTAGTTACAAACGATGTTGCTTCAAAGGTGCTTGGTCCTCGGATAACATTTGGAATTATAGATAATGAATTGTTGGCTTCCCTTAGAATAGTTACAGGATCTCCTGCCTTTAGTTTTAATTCATTTACCCATTTTTTTGGAAGTGATAGAACGTACGTAGATCTACCTGTATACTGAATCTTCCTTACTTCATTATTTTCAAACGTTTGCAATATAGATAATAAGATGTCCGTATAATATGGGTTTTATGTGTATAGATCCGTATTTACTATATAGATGCATATACTGTATATAGTTGGCTAACGTCTTGGGCTGGGGTCGCCTGTCACGACATAATATACACAATCTCCTATGTAGCAGGCATGATCCGATATTCTCTCGAGATAGCGGAGTATTAATAGCGCTGAAATGTAGCATTTAAGCTCAAAATTTCTCTTCTTTGTTTGCGTCAGCGCTTTTTTCAAGTAATTACGAAATATTGAATCTACACTGTCATCCATCATGTACAATTTCTGCGATGCATTTTTGTCGAGTTTTTCTAGCGATTTTACGCTTAATTGAATCATTTCCTTGACAGTTTTTGCCATCATCGTAACTTCTGACTTGTCGCAGTTAGGTATGGGGCCTATTGTCTCTAATACTTCTGCTATATCGTATGCATATCTGCCAAATCTGGAAAAACCATACGCGACATCCATGAAGGATTGAATAAATCTGAGATCTTTTGCAACTGGCTGATACCTTGCTATCAATTCTGTGGCAAAATCAGTTACCTCTATTTGTAGAAATCTAAGTTTCTCGGACCCTTCGAAAATCTGGGACCGTAACATGATGCCTTTTTCGTATGATTCCAAAGCAGAGTTGACCAAATCCTCTGAGAGATGACCCATGTCCATAATGAGATTCGTAATTCGTTGTAAGCCAATGTCTAATAGTCGAGTCAACTTGACAAAACTATACTCTATCCAAACTTGCCAGAAATGTAGCGCTCTGTGAGTTCCTTTTCAGGGTTCATAAAGATTTGATTAGTTGATCCATATTCTATTAAATCGCCAAGGTACATAAAGGCAGTAAAGTCTGATACCCTGGCTGCCTGTTGCATATTGTGGGTCACAATAATTATGGTGACGCTATCTCTTAGAGTTCGGACTAGCTCTTCTATTTTAGATGACCCAATAGGATCTAATGATGATGTTGGTTCATCCATTAGTAACACTTCAGGCTGCATCGCAAGTGCTCTTGCAATGCAAAGTCTTTGTTGCTGGCCACCAGAAAGACTCATTCCTGGTTTCTCAAGCTCATTTTTTACTTCTTCCCACAAAGCGGCGTTTTTTAGACTTTCTTCAACAATTTCTTTGATGATGGTTTTATTTTTCATGCCATTTAGTCTTAGACCTGCAGCAACATTATCATAGATACTCATTGTAGGAAATGGATTGGGTTTTTGAAAAACCATTCCAATACGTCTTCTAATAATTACAGGGTCAATTGATTTATCATAAATATCAACTCCGTCTACTATGACTTTACCATCTGCGTGAGCACCAGGAGTCATTTCATGCATTCGATTCAAACATCGTAAAAGAGTTGTCTTGCCACACCCTGAGGGCCCGATAAATGCAGTGACCGACTTTTCTTTGACGTCCAGGTGAATGTCCTTTATCGCTCGTTTGGTCCCATACCATCCGTTGACATTTTCTATCCTTACTTTGTATTTTTGAGTAGCACCTTGTGTTGTTGGCATTTTAGCCTCACCAGGCCCTTCTATTAATTCGTCTTCTGCTTCAATGGGATTTTCTATGGCCAATCAGAAACTATTCTAACCAAAATCAATAATTATGTATTATCTATATAGTAAATATAGACACACTGATCAATAAGCGGCCTTAAACGACTTTCTTTGGGCCAAAATCCTTAATCCAACGCTCAGAGCCAGTATCATCAATATCAGTATTAGAGCAGATCCCCATCCAAAAGAGTGTGCTGATTCGTATGGCTGACTGGCTAACCTCCAAATTCTTAGAGGTAAGGCATCTACAGGGCCTGTTATTCCAGTAAAAAAGAGGCTTGTACCCAATATTGTCATTATAAGCGGGGCTGTTTCACCGGCTATTCTAGAAATGGCTATTACAATACCGGTAAGTATTCCATTTTTGGCGCTGGGCAGAACTATTGATAAAGTTATTTTTGCCTTTGAAATTCCCAGAGAGTGTCCTGCTTCCCGAAAAGAGTGCGGCACTATCTTTAGCGTTTCTTCTGTCACTCTGACTACAATTGGAATCATTATTATCGAAAGTGATATAGCACCTGCAAGGACTGAAAATGATCCAATAGATAGGACGATGATTACGTATCCTACAATTCCAATTACTATTGATGGAAGACCTGTAAGCACATCATTGAAGAATCTGACCAAATTAGGAAAAATGCCTTCTTTCGCAAATTCTGACAAGTAAATACCTGCAAACACCCCTACGGGCGTTGCTATTAGAGATGCAAGTCCTACTACTATGACGGTCCCTTGTATTGCAGGACCTATTCCTCCTCTTCCCGAACCAATAGATCCTTGAGGCTGGGTTAGAAATTCAAAACTAATTGCGCTGGCTCCATTTTTGATAACCTCTAATAATATGCTACCCAGAGGTACTATCGCAGCAAGGACACAAACGATAGTAAAAATAGTAACAAGTTTATTAACAAAAAGCCGTTTTTTGTATTTCTTGTTTACCGTCTCTTGAAGAATTTTACTATAATTTTTACTTTGGTTGGCGTCATCGGTCATTGTGATTTAGCTCCGGATGATGACTTGATTTTCTTCTTTACCAAAAGACGTGCAACAACGTTTATTCCCATTGTAAGGACCAACAGAATTGCCCCTAAAGCAATAAGGGCCGATAGATGTATATCTGATGATGCTTCATTGAATTCATTTGCTATTAGACTTGAAAGTGTCTGACCTTGCGAGAAAAAGGAAGTGGGAATTGCACCGGGTCCTATTACGTTACCAATGACCATGGTCACAAGTATAGTTTCTCCAACAGCTCTACCAAGGCCTAACATAGATGCACCCACGAGTCCTGATTTAACGTAAGGGAATACTGCTATTCTAACAGTTTCCCATCGAGTTGCACCGAGACTGTAAGCAGCTTCTCTTTGCGAATCTGGAACCACCCTCATAACCTCTCTACAGATAGATGATATTATAGGAATAATCATTATAGCCAAAACTATACCTGTCGTAAAGATATCAAGTCCAAATGGGGTCTTTGCAAAAAAAGGAAGAGAACCATGAAACGTGTCATATAGTGGTTTTTCTATTAAATCTCGCACCCAAAACCTAAAAACAAACAAGGCCCAAAGACCATAAATTATACTTGGAACAGCGGCAAGAAGTTCTGTTACAAAAGACAGAGGGGTGCCGATACGCGGAGGCGCGATTTCTGATATAAAAATTGCAATCGCTAAACTTATCGGAACTCCTATGGCCATTGCTATCGCAGAGCTCAGTAGAGTACCAATTATGTATGGAAAGGCGCCAAAGGCTTCTCGACCTTCTACTGCGTTCCAATTTGATTGCAGGACAAATTGAATACCTTCTTTGGTAAATATGTCTATTGAACCCCGGGTAACAGAAAAGGCTACAAGTCCTACCATGAGTAACGTATATGCGGCAGCACCTATGACAAGGACTGAAAATAATTTATCATGTCTTTTGTTTCTTGATACAAAGAGCGACGAGATATATCGGCTGTTTTTTGAACCCAGTCCAGTCATATTAGAGCCACCTGATTACCTGACAAGGAGACATTCTGTATCATTGTCGTTACTATTATTATTGATCTTCTTAATTTTAGTACCCGTAGTATATTAGAAAAAATATAGGAAAATGAAATAAAAAATGGGGTCATGTGGTATGTCTTTGTAATCCCTTTCGCCGCTTTAGGATATTGGCTGACCCTTGAACGTTAGCGATTTCAACGTATCCTGATCGAGTTTGACTACGCCATCTGGAAGCGGGACATAGTTTAACCCTTTAGCAGTTTTCTGGCCATCAGTTATTGCCCAGGATATGAAGTCAACTACTGCCTTTGCTTTTGCCTGATCCAGATTTGGGTCTGTGCTCAATTCCTTGTACAGAAGTAGGTACGAAAAGCTAGCTATAGGATACGAATCAGGACCTGGTGCATTTACGAGAGAAACATTTGTCCAGACACCGTCACCCTTTGGCAGTGATGATACATAAGTCTGAACAGCTGCCATTGTAGAGGCTAGGGATGCTTCAACAAAAGCACCCTCTTTGTTTTGGATAAATGCAAACGGTGTGTTTGTAGTCAGAGCGTAACTTAATTCAATGTAGCCTATTGTGTTGGGTGTTCCCTTTATCGCATTTGCTACACCTTCATTTCCTGGTGCACCAATGCCAACTGGCCATTCAACTGACTTGCCTTTTCCTAATTGCTCTTTCCATGCAGGACTTGCACTTGATAAGTAGTCAGTCCAAACAAATGTTGTACCTGAACCATCTGATCTATGAACTACAACTATATCCTCGCCGGGTAATGTTTTGTCTTTGTTCAAAGACTGAATCTTGGGATCATTCCATTTTGTAATTTTGCCCAAGAAAATGTCTGCTAGTACTTCACCAGATAATTTTAGTCCCTTATCAGGGATGCTTGGTATATTGTATGCTGCGACAACAGAACCAATGGTTTCTGGGATGTGAACGGCTCCTGATGCTTTCTGACTCTCGTTTTGTGTCAGTGGTGCATCGGTTGCTCCAAAATCAACTGTTTTTTCTGTAAATTGCTTTACTCCACCACCACTTCCAATCGACTGATAATTAATATTCACTTCTGGATGTACCTTTTGATAGTCAACTCGCCACGTATCAATCAGTGGAAATGGAAAGGTTGCTCCAGCTCCATTAATTGTAATTGTATTTTGCGCATATACAGCACCTGACAGTATCGTAAACGCTGATAGTAGTATAGCTGCACTTATTCCTATGAGTATTTTGCTCATTTGCATAGTTTTTTTATGAATAAAGTTAGTTGATAATTATTTACCATGTTTTTACCGTAGTCAATATGCAACTATATTCATCAACGTAATCTATATACCTGATATGGAAATACTTTTGTCAGTACTACCGCGATCCATCCGGGAAGTGACCATGATTGGCTATGAATAAGCGGTTTATGATAAAATCACTGTTAGTGATACTATATGATCTACATAAAAGCACAGGGAAATAATTAACAAGTCCGGATTGATTTATTGATATATGTATACGGTAATTCTGGCAAAGGAGTATGATTATAAAAATAGATTGTTTGCCCTTTGCGAAAAGTGTTATTGGACAGCAACCATTTTAAGCGAAGTAGAGACTTGTGGATGTCCTGTTTGTAATAGCGATGAAATTGCATTGATACCTTTAGGGTATGACGAAATGTATGAGTATTCCTTAGACCCCGAACAAGGACTCGAAATAAAATTTTCTATAATGATGCGATAAATAAGCAGGTTTGGCGTATTGTTTGTCAATACACTAATCATCTTGCGGGTCCTTATAATCCCCATATCGGATGACTTTTGATTTCTTAAGTTTAAGGAAGGATAAAAGATAATTTTAACAGTATATAAAAAGTGATATTGCGGTCAGAATTAGTTAGAATTTCAATCAATTCAAGATCAAATTCGTTTATTGAAGGTAATTTGGTGATACCTGATAATCCAATAGGCATCGTTGTTTTTGCTCATGGGAGCGGAAGTGGTAAAAATAGTACTAGAAATCAACTAGTAGCAAAAAAATTAAACGACAGCAATATTGCAACAATGTTAATCGATCTTTTATCCGAAGAAGAACAGGAGTTTGATTCGCAAATAGAGAAGTTGACTTCCAAGATACCAGGTATGATATTGAATAAATATAATATTTCGTTACTTACAAGGCGACTATCAATAGCAACAGATTGGGTGTCCACCAATCCTTATACAGAGAAACTACAACTAGGTTATTTTGCTTCAAGTACAGGCGGCGCTGCTGCGCTGATAGCGACATGTGAATACAAAATTAAATCACTTGTAATACGCAGTGGACGAACAGATCTGGTAGAAAATAAATTTTTAGAACAGATAGTATCGCCCTGTTTATTTATTGCTGGCAGCATGGAAAAATCTGTTATTAAGATCAGTAAGGAGACGATAAAAAAGATGAGAAACTCCGATGAAACAAAACTGAGTATTATTGAAGGTGCATCTCATCTATTTGAAGAGGAAGGAGCCATGCAGACGGGCGCCGAATTAGCCACTCGATGGCTAACTAGACATTTTATTCCGGGTTGATACTAAGTACAGACAATTAAATAAAAACTACAAATTCAATTAAGCTGAAATTTTAATATAAAATTTGGATAACATCATGTTTAATACCTAATTAGTATCAACGATGTTGTCTGGTATTGATATTAGACAAGATATTTGGTAAAATCCAATTAAAAATAAAGAACAGGGAGTCAGCGGGTAACATTTTAGCACATACGTTAAAGGGTGTTTTGAAAAATGAAGCGCGACAAGATATCACGATAATTGGGTTGCCTCGTGGCGGTTTAATAATTGCACAAATCATTGCAACAAAACTAAGTTGCAATCTGGACATGATGATCTCTAAACGACTGCGGGCACCTTACAATGAAGAACTGGCTATTGGAGCTGTTGCTGAAGATGGTACCCTGTATTTCAATAAATCTTTAATTGATGAATTGAAAATATCTGATGAATACATTAACAATGAAGTATCATATCAGTTACAAGAAATTAAGCGTCTAGCTGACGAGTACTATCATGTGAATTCATTCCTGGATGGAAGTCATAACAAAATTAATGATAAAACTATTGTTATAGTAGATGATGGAGCGGCAACGGGTTCAACGATATTGGCTACGGTAACAAGTTTAAAAAATAAATACCAACCTAAATCCATCATAGTTGCAGTTGCTGTTTCACCTAAGAGTACTGTGGATCTGTTAAAGAAAGAGGGCCTAAACCACCTGGAGGTTATTACGAGCCCTGCAGATAGTAATTTTGGATCAATTGAGCAGTTTTACCAGAGCTTTGATCAAGTTAATGATAACCAAATCTTGGACATCATTCATAGCTTGAGAAAATAGAAGATTTATTCCATTAAATTGAAGGAAAATGTGAGTATCAAATTTCTTTTATCGTTTCTGTAACTGATTTACCCCAAAAATAAAATTCAATAAAAGAATATTGGATGTTGGTTACTAGCAAGAGTATTATCATGGTAAATTGATTTGAATTGATTTACACCCAATTAATTCTACCTATCTGGGAAGCTGAACACATTGTATATATTACTTAATTATACAAGATATATTCTTGAACCTATTAGTTTCTCCAAAAAGCCTTAAAGAGCAACTCGGCAAGTCTAAAAATCACAATATTATTATTGATACCCGATCCTTTTCGGAATACAAAAAAGGACACATTCCGGGAGCTTTAAACGTTGACCTTTTTCAGTACCATTGGTTTGATACATCTAAAAAAGGCGTCAAGGAGTTCAATAGACAGTCAAGAATGTTGTTATCACATTTAGGAATACAAAGTGTTAGCCATGTAATATTTTATGACAACGTGTCTGGTATCTTAGCATCCAGAGGAGTTTGGCTGTTGCATTACTTTTCGCACGATAAAGTAGGCATATTGGATGGGGGATTTGAAAAATGGAAAAAAATGGGATACGATATTGAATCAAAAAGTAATCCCTTAAAATATTCTAAATTCAAAGGCAGAATTAATTCCAAAGTATTGGCGACTGCTAAGGAGATAAAGCGAGCATTGAACAAGAAAAATGTGTCAATAGTGGATGCTAGGTCAACTAAAGAGTATGATGGTTCTGATGTTAGGGCCATAAGGCGCGGTCATATTCCCTCAGCCTTAAATATTGATTGGGAAAACAATATAGAAAATGCAACCTTCAAGAGCGGTATCAAATTAAAACGAATTTATTCAAATGTACCTAAAAAATCTCAAGTAATAACATATTGTCAAGGAGGATATAGAGCTGCGAACTCTTTTTTGGCATTGAAACTATTGGGGTATGAGAACGTAAAAATGTACCTTGGTTCCTGGGGCGAATGGGGTAATGATCTAGATCTTCCTGTCGCAAATTGAGACCAATACTTTCTTTTGGTATACTGACAGTTTTGCATCAAGATGCTTAACTTTAATACTTGAAATACAAATTAATTTTGTGTTAAGTCTTCACGTTATCCAGGCTGAATTTGGAGATTGCTTCATATTGGAGTTCAAATCAGAAAATGAGTCAACAACAATACTAGTCGACGGCGGGCCCTATCAAACTTTTCAAAATCACCTAAAACGAACTCTTCAGAAATTAGACCTGAATCGTAACATTGACTTAATGGTGTTAAGTCATATAGATAACGATCATATTATTGGACTGATCGATCTTTTGAATGAGATCAAAAACCAAAGAGAAAAGGGAATAAAGGAATTGGTAAATATAAGAGGAATTTGGCATAATTCATTTAAGAATTTATTGCAACTAAAAGAAGAGCCACAAAATATAATTTCTACTTTTTTTCAGACTCAGGATCTCATAAAAATGAAAAACATCTCAGAGTCAATTATCATGAAAGGATTTCAACAAGGTACAGATCTAACGGATTTGGCAAAATCACTTAATATTCCTATTAACCAAGGTTTAGGCAACGCAATATTTGTAGAAGACAAAGTAACATCTACTCGATTAAAAAACATCAACTTACACATATTTGGTCCTACAAAAAAGAATCTTGAAAAACTACAAAGAGAATGGACTGATTGGTTTACAAAAAAACAACAAGCCAGAAAAAGTGAATTAGGGCTAATTCAAATTTTGGATAACAGTGTTCCCAATTTAGCTAGCATAATATTTTTGATAGAGATAAAAAATAGAAAAATTCTCTTTACTGGTGACGGTCTCGGACGGAATGTACTTGACTTATTATTCAAAAATAAAATGTTAGATAAAAATGGCAAATTGTATGTTGATATTCTAAAAGTACCACACCATGGAAGCGACAGGAATACGTCATTAGAATTTTTCAATACCGTTATTGCAGAATACTATGTAATATCAGCTAATGGGCGAGACGATAACCCATCTCTGAATACACTTAGGTGGATTATTGAAAGTGGGAAAACTGCGAAAAGTCCAAAGAAAATTATTTTGACAAATATGACACCAAACGCCAAAAAGGTATTCGAAGAGTACAATCAGACTGATTTCAATTATAAAAGCATAATTTTAGAAAAAAATGCTGATTTTTTGACAATTAATTTGTGACGAATGCATCAGTGATATTAACTTACAGAGTAATTAATTGATATCGAGGAAATAAAAATTTCCGAAAAAAATTTAGTAATACATAAATCATAAAATGAAGAAAAATAGATGTGTTTTTAAAAAACAATCTTGACATTGTTCACGGGGGTTACTGTATGATAAATTCGTGTAATCATGCCTGTTTCATTATTCCAGAGTATGTAAACAAGAAAATAGTAGAAAAGGGAACAAAGAAACAGAAGGAAAAAGCTTGGAAAAATCTCGTATTAACTGAGCAACTGAGGGGGCGGAGACTAGTAACTGGACTCATGTCTTCAATGTTTTCTGTATCCGATAAACTGAATCGAAGTATTTTTAATGCTGAGCATGGCGAAAATTTACCTGGGACGTTAATCAGATCAGAAGGGAATAAACTTTCAGGAGGAACTAATGCATCTGAAGCATACAATTATTCGGGGTCAACTTACAACTTTTTTAAAAAAATCTTTAATCGAAATTCCATCGATACTAGAGGAATGAGATTGGATTCTACAATACATTATGGAGAAGATTATAACAATGCATTTTGGAATGGAACTCAAATGGTTTATGGTGATGGTGATGGTGAAATATTTCAGCGATTCACGAAATGCATTGAAGTTGTAGGCCATGAACTCACTCACGGTGTAACGCAGTATGAAGCGGCATTAGAATATGAAGGTCAGGCTGGAGCACTAAACGAAAGCTTTTCTGATGTTTTTGGATGTTTAGTAAAACAATATTCACTGAATCAAACTGTTGATGAGGCTGATTGGCTAATAGGTGCGGGACTCTTCGAAAAAAAGGTAAAGGGAATTGCATTACGATCTATGAGGGAACCAGGAAGTGCTTATGATGATCCGACCATTGGTAAAGATCCCCAGCCGGGACATATGAAAGATTTTGTAAAGACAACTAGTGATAACGGTGGAGTACATATAAACTCAGGAATCCCAAACCGCGCCTTTTACCTGACTGCAATGGAACTTGGTGGATATGCTTGGGAAAAGGCAGGTAACATATGGTATGTAACATTGAGAGACAGATTGCGGGAGCGTTCTGATTTTCAAAGAACAGCTAATCTAACATTAGGAGTAGCGGGTGAACTATATGGTAAGAACAGCAGGGAACAAAATGCTGTTGAGAAGGCTTGGGGCCTAGTTGGAATTAAAGTCGGTACGAAGAGATAATTAGATCTACTTGAATTTTAAAATTGTAGTAATCATGATTGATCGCAGTGGGGTTTAACTGGGATACCACCCTTAGAGTATGCAAAGGAATTGCAGAGACATAAATTCCAATAGTTACTTAAATTGTTACCTTAATAATTATCGGGGTTACCAATCAATGAAACACCCAAATGTGCTACTGAAACTATTGTTCGTCAAAATTATCGCAAAATGGTAATGGTGAAAAGATTATAGAATGTGACAAGTAACAATATCCCTTTTTCGTACTTAGCCATATTAAATCAAAACTCCCCAACAAGATAGTTCAGATGAGAATTAGACATCATTAATTTTCAGTCCAATTTACTTACCGTGTAAACTCATTCGTTCCACGATTCGCTTATTTTGATTGCTCAAATTTTGAGAAGGTTTTAACATACACCAAAATGAATTCTAAATTGAATACTTTTACAACTGGTCGATAGAAACATTTCTTAGTTCTTTATTATTAAAAAAAATACCTGCACCTGGAAACGGTTCACCTTGAGATTTAGGAGCAACAAAGAAAATACCAGCTGCCAGTACTGACATGAATCGATTAAGATTAGGTATCGAACTAGGATCTTTTTGGTTGATTTCATTTTGATAAGTCAATGCGTTGAATAAACGTTGTGGTGTATTTTGAAAACTAACAAAATTTAGTCCTGGAATGAGTGTAGAATTATCTCTAGCCGTACTTAGAAATTCAAAGCCCTGTCTATAGATACGAAGTGATTTTTTGTCCCAGATTTGAACTCGATCTATTGGTCTGGTACGTCCAATGTGGCTGTACTTTAAAATTTGATCCTTATTTCCCCGTTCGTAAGGGGGGTGTTCTCGGTAATACTCATTACCGCGATCAATGACTTCAGATGTTCCCGGGACGGGACATCTGCTATCTTTTAGTGGCCTGCCTTTTTTGTCAACACTAATTAGCGGACATCCTGTTAACTTATCTCTTCCTATAAGTATTTCCTGTTGTGGAACAGACGTATCTTCCCATTTTTCGAGATCCATTGCAATTCGTATAAACGCAAGGTACGTTCCATTCAATGTCCATTGATCCCTTGGATTCAAGTACCTCGAGTTTATTAGTATGACATACGGGCGCTCCTGACTTTTTAAATTTGATAAACCGTCATGAAATCCAAACCAATTTCGGTGATCTGCGCGTTGAAATCCCGTGTAGAACCCATTTATGCGTAGCGACATTTTGCCATCATTTTTCTGTGACCTATGGATTTCTTTCCAGAGTTCAATTACTGCCCTGTTGGTAAAAAATTCATTATCTGCTATAAATTGTAACAGAATGTGATCAGTCAGAAGATGGTTACTGGCTATCTCTTTTGAGTAACTCAACCCTGACCCCTCAACTATTAAACCGCCACCATCACATTGGGGAGGCTTAAAGTTCGAAGTATCACCGAAATTCATGGGACTATTTTTTTTCGACCCTTGTATCTTAAAAAGTTCTGGTCCATAGGCAATTAGAACCGAAAGGTTTCCGTTCTTCCGATGCTGCGGATCTACATCCAAGTCCATGATCACGCCATTCTTTAACTTCGTTAGTTTGTTCCATATTTTCCCAATTGTAATTCCGAGTTCGCTAATTAGAGTAACGTTGTCTGCCTTTAATGAAACGATACAAAAGGAATTCCCTATTATATCTCTTGAACGATAGTAGATGCCTTCCTGAAGCGCATTTGACATATGACAATCTGATGTTGCATTTATCTGTCTTATAAGCAAGTTGTCATTTAATCTATTTTAATAACTTACAGTGCTATTTATAAGCAGGTATTCAGATAGATATGTAACTAAAATGACTATCATTTTGTTGGGAAGTATCTACAGTGGGAGTGGACGTAAATGACATATGATATTCTTGATCCTGAAAAACTTTACCGGGGAAAGAGCTATAGTACTTTAATTGAAGATTGGTTCAATTGGTATCTCTCTGCAGACGCAGAAAAGAGAACTTTTGGTCAAGTTGTGTTTCTGCGATCAAGTGTAATTCCTTCCTCTGACAGGACTGATGGATATAGAGGACAGGCTGATTTGAATATCTCGAATGTCTATGCAGACGACCCCCTATATGATAGGCCATATACAAACAATCCGAACGTTAGGGTAGGCGGAGAAAAATTAGTTATCCGTAGAGATCAAGCTGTATTTGTTCCGATAATCGTAGCGTATGAAGTTGCAAGGAAACCTTACTACGATTGGGGATCGATGCAGGAAGTAACGGGTCTTACAATTGACTATGGTGACAATCCACCGAAACCATCTCAACTAACAATTGATGGAGTACCAATCATGAGCCCATTAATCAAGAAGGAGTCCGATATGAGTAAGTTTAGAATAATAACTCCGATTTTTACTGCAATAGTTCCTGAAGCTGATTTTGGCAGATCCATTAAAGATTATTTGGAAGATTCATTCACTCCTGGTCAATATGCCGCTATAGTAGAAGGATATTTTGTTTTGCTACATAACTTCACACCTGATACATATTTTATTCATTCTCATGCAAGCGCGCCACGCGAAAGATCGGGGCCTTATTTTTCAGAGTTACTGTACGAAATCTCAGTAGAGGACAGAACCGCCATGGAATCCGAAGGCTCTGTACGATTCAATCCTCCTAAAAACAGTGCTATCATTACGAGAATACTTGCCGAAAAAGTGGAGAAGGGTGAATTGACAAAGGCTCAAGTTCAAACAATTAAAGAAAAGAACAAACTATAACATCTGAAGGATTATAATTCAAACCAATCCCAAATTATTTAATGAACAGAAAAATTGGGAAAAAGAAGTTACCAGAACTTTTTCAATTAAATTGTAGACCTTACGGACACTCCTATGTAAAATGGACGGAAAACTGGTGGAAATGGGCTTTCTCATTACCGATTGGCCAAAACCCGATCTTGGATAAAACGGGAGAAAACTGTGGGAGAGGACAAGATGGTCCTGTATGGTATCTTGCAGGTACTACTTGCAGGAGATTTTACGCGAGAAGGAGGTGTATTATACCAAAGAATAAGGCTATTCTATTCCCCATAATCGTATCTCTGTTTTCGCGCTCAGAGAAACCAAACATGTCCACTGAGGAACTTGTACGATATACCTCTAAGGATATAGAATTGACTTCCAGTCTTGAAACTTTAGTAGACGGTACGACTTTGACAGAATTATCAAAATATCGAGTTCGAAGTTATTTCCGTTTACGCTTAGTTGATGATAATATCTGGGGGGTGAAAGCAGGATTTACCGAAGCGGCATCTGACGGTTTTTGGGTTTTCTTAAAACCATTATCCTTGGGAAATCATACAATAATCTTTCAGGGGGTTGAACCAAACTTTAGGAATAAAATACGTTATAACATAGTGATAATGTAATGAATCTACCAATATTAAAGTGGGCCAAATCGAGCTCTTTTTAAATCAGCTTGATAATTTGTGCTTAATGAGATCAGAATTAAATAGCAATTACCCCAGTTATTTTTTTGTCAGTAGTTTAAAAATCTTGTATTCAATTTTGAGGGTAATGGATGCACCTGGTTACCTTAATGAGCATTAATGTCTACCAAAAATAATATTACGTCAGTTTTATTCACTTCAAAGGAACAGCCTTTTGGATATACTTGGGAATACTGGACTACTAAATGGTGGCAATGGCTTCTTTCAATTCCCGCGGCAAATAGTCCTGCTATGGATAACACTGGTAATAAGTCTTCTATTAACCAATCAGATCCTCTTGTATGGTTCTTAGCGAGCTCAATTAGAGGAGAGGTAAGACGCAAAGTCAAAATCCCTTCAGGAAAAGCGGTGTTATTTCCCATAATAAACGTAACCATATCAAATTCTGAAAATCCAAATTTGAAGACCGATACAGATTTAATTTCTTTTGTAAACCGTGAAATGGATGATATTGTAAATAAACGTGGAAATATCGATGGACAAGATCTATCAATTTCTGATGTTTATCGGGTTCAGTCTCCACCATTTGAATTTTCCTACCCGCAAGATAATATTTTTGGGGCAAAGGGAGGCATAACAAGAGGGGTGGGGGATGGATACTGGATTTTCATGAGACCACTTCAACCTGGAAAGCATATGCTGAAGTCATACGGATCTTGCATGTCCGGTAAAATCCAAATTGGCGTAAGCATAGAATTGATTGTTGAAAAGAGTCCGTGATACTTATTACGGTCTTGTGAATTTTAAATTTTTCGAGCAAAAGTACATTCAAGCCATAATGGGGTTGTAATTTGTTCGGCCTAATTGGAGATTGAATCGTCATCAGAGTTTAATAGGCCCAAACGGTAACAACCACTGGGCAGTGAGTACTCAGCAAATATGGTGAGGTTTTTTAGAAAATTACATTTTAAACATTGTTCCTACTAATTCGTTGATAATCCAAAGTTGACTAAATGCGATTGCTATTATATATTCACTTGTCATGTCATTGTATACTTATGACTTGAATCTTGAGATTACTTTAAATTTTGATAGGTAAATATGCGACTATTCCACAATTATCTTGTATGTGACATCTTGAGCCAAGATAGTCCTCATCGGATCATAAGAGTTGTTAAATCGAATCGTATGATTTCCTTGTGTAAGTGGTTCAGTAATAATATAACGCCCATCAGCGGCAGTCCTTGATGGACCCGCTTCTACTCCGTAAAGTGGACCCGCTTTTTGCCCGAAGCTTGGGTCGGATCCAAATACCACATCAAATGCGGGGGTTTGAGTTCTAAATTTATTAAGATCAGCAAATTCATATTCTATGCCATCGATGTTAAGAGACATGGAAGTAACACCATCCTGATCTGCCTTTGCCTCATTTATCAGATCTTGATCCGACTTTGACCCAGGAGACTCCTTATATGAGATCTCTACTTGAGTTACTGGAATAAACAATCCTCTCTCATGTGGAATTTTACACACTCTCTCTGCAGTAGAAAACGATTTACCTCCAGGAGTACTGACTAAATAAAAAACTGATGAGTTGACGTCTAACTGACCAATTGCACACTTATCGCCTTTTTGATCATTAACTGGATTGATATTTTTATCTATGAATAGTAACCATTTCCAATAATTCATAATATGATCAGAATAAGATAAACCAAATGGCTTGCTACCTGGCAGAAAAATATTTGATCCATTAGACCCAGATGCCGAGGACATACCTAAAAATACTGTATTACTAAAAAGTCCTCCTATCAATACGAAACAGATTACTTTGCTTAACATCTGCTTATTCTAATACCATATCATCTACAAAAAGCTTATGTCCACCCAGAATGGAATATTAATAAAATTGAGCGTCAATGTAAAGAGATCATTTGATAACAAAAAACTTCTAGTCATAATGGTGGCACTGTCAGTGAGTCTGATAATAGACACTTCACTGGTAAAAATCAATGATCTTATACCCAAAGACTTCATACCCGTTCAAGACAAATTAGTACTATTCTCGATTAATAGTGCAATTTGCATGATTTTACAATTCATTGTGATAGATTTTGTTATGTGTCTTTTTGGAAGTGACCGTGTAAGAAAATCCAATAAAATTAGGTCGTTCTATCTAATTTGCTTAACTTCATATTTTGTCTTAACAACCATGCTAGGTTACCTAGTGTACCAACAATTCAACTACCAATATTATGAAACATGGGTCAACATTATAATGGTGACTATGAGTTACGGATCGTCTTCCATTTTGATTTTATCATTGGCTTTATTATTTCTTAACTGGTATAGAGCAACTCGAGATTTGATTGTGCTATTATATTTTGTTTCGATGTCATTAATATCGGTTCACTTGATAATTTCCGTAGCTTTTATTGATATCAAGCTAAACGACGTACAACCTCGAGTCCGAGAATTTATCGGCGCTTCTGGAGATGTTTCGCACGCTAGGCACGCGTTTTTTGAGAAAATTTACGACGGCTCATACTTGGTCTCTTTTTTCAGTATCTGGATAACCACCGCAATTCTAATGAAATCTTACAGGGAAAAGTTGACTCATTCAGTCAGATTTTGGATGATTTTAATTCTTCCTCTTGGATACTTCTTAACAGCTAATTTCTACAATTCCTTGAGCTTTTTGCTTAGCTCATTTTTCCGAGATGATCCAGTAACTACAACATTAGTCGTAGCGTCATTTCTATCTCTGAGCAAGCCAATTGGAGGCTTACTTTTCGCAGTTGCTTTTTGGAATATGTCCAAACTTTTAGGTTATGAAAAAAAAATGAGATTGTCAATGATCATCGCTGGTTGTGGAATATTTTTTATATTTAGTGCTAACCAAGCCAATACGCAATACGTTATCCCTTATCCTCCCTTTGGTGCTACAACTTTAACACTCATGAATCTGGCGTCATTTCTAATGCTATTAGGAATCTTTAATTCCGCAGCACTCGTATCGTCTAATAATAGTTTACGGGAATTTATATATAAAAATACCATGAACCTTTTAAAGCCTATAGGACGAGCTGAAATGGAGAAAGAAATCCATAATACTGTTATCAAAATTTCTAGAGAGAAAGAGATCGAAAAGACTCCTGAGGTATCATTTGACTTTGATGAGGAGGAGCTTAAAAAATATTTGAAACAAGTTCTTAAACTTAAGAAAGATCGTACTTCCAAATGATTTTTATGTTTTTTCATTTGAATACGATATTTTGGATTATGGCTGATTTTTGGAGCATCAGAATGTTCTTACTAAATAACTACCAAAATATTTATTAAAAACCGAACATATGTCTATTCAAATGAAACTCTCGTGCATAATAAAGGGCATCGTATCTGGTCAAATGATAATAGGCTTAAGAAACAACACTTGTTTAAGACACCAATAGGTTCTTTTAGAAGAAACCGTTTATTCCATACTGCCTCACAACGAATTTATTCTTCGAACCATACAAAATAATACTTGTTACGAGAACGATCTATAAGGACTATTTGAGGTTTAATCGTTTGCAACAATTAGTTTCTCGGAATTCCAGTTTGCTAACCACATCTTTTTTCAAACAATGCGATTTCACATAGCGGTACCGTTATCCTATGATTTGATATTCTGAAAAATTAATTTGAATTTCAATAATCATTCTCAATATCATTATTGAATCATCTAGGGACTCAAATGATGGTAAGGTTGTAAATTACCTCTATGTTAAATCTTGACGTCCTGTCTATATCATGTATTATGGGGCTGTAAATGGAATTATTCCTTATTTGACGAGTGACAGTATCATCTCTAGGCAAAAAAATACTGGCTGAGAAGTGTATCTTGTGGGAACCGGTACACATAGGCTTGAGAAAGGCCCAATATCCGTCACACACGGAACGGGTTACACCAGGTTCTACATCATATACATTTTTTTCTGGAAATATTAAATCATAAAATTCTGAGTGAACCCTATATTCGTTAATATTTGCTATTGTTTTTCCGTCAACCGAAAGATGAAGATTGACCAATCTATCCATTGAGGTTCTTGCCCGCTCAGATAATTGGTCTTCATAAATGAGATCGGGATCCTCTGCAAAAGAGTCCTCCTTGTCTGCTATGGCAAATAAGATAGCTTTCGAATGATGTACTGTACATTTTCTTTCAACAGGAACACTATTTCCAAATGTCCCTGCCAAAAACCAAACGTTCTTGTCTAATTGATTTTGGGATGAATTTTCACCAGTTTCGTCTTCTGCAGGATTTTTGTCTGTGGGTATCGATAATAACCAATTAGACCATATTGCTGCCCACCTCTCCCATGATTTTCCGAATGGTTTAGATCGTCGGGTATAGATATCTCCCTCAGAATCAAATCCTGTCATTTGAGATCGTCACATTTCCTTCATCTGACACCACGAGTATATTCTTTACTAAATATGTTAGAAATACAATTTCGTGTTAAACTAGATAATTCTTCTGTGGATTCAGATACTTAGGCTTTGGTCCTTTTAAGAGCCTGGAGTCAGAAAATATCGCGACTAGACTATACCATTTAAGAGAAGTCATCTTCATTCTTATAGGTAAATTTATTAACATTAGTCATGTCACTTTTTCAATTTGACCAACATTGTTAAGAACAAAGGTATGGGATGGCTTCCTGATTATCCCAGCTTTAGAGACTATACCCCACAAAGTACCAAGGTAGCGAATTTGTTCAAAAAAGTTGACCTGGACGAAAGTCTTAAGACTAAGGTTTTGAAAGTCTCACTCCCATCAAAAAAGGACTTACGAAAATGGTGTTCTCCCATAGAGGATCAAGAATCAATAGGATCATGCACAGCCAATGCTGCTGCAGGATTGGTTGAATATTTTGAAAGAAGGGCTCATGGAAAACACATAGATGCATCACGATTATTTCTCTATAAAGTATCACGTAAAATGCTCAACTTCAAAGGCGACACTGGAGCTTTTTTGAGGACCGCTATGGGTGCCCTAACTTTGTTTGGAGTCCCGCCAGAAGAATATTGGCCTTATGATATAAAAAATTATGATAAAGAACCACCCGCATTCTGTTATTCATTTGCCAAAAACTATCAAGCAATAAACTATGTCCGTCTTGACCCTTCAGGAATTTCAAAGGATGTTCTCCTTAAATCAATCAAAGATAACATTGCAAAGGGCTTTCCATGCATGTTCGGTTTTACAGTATACAATTCAATTCAACAAAGTGCTACTACTGGAAAGATTCCTTATCCCTGTGAAGGCGAAAAAATTGATGGGGGTCACGCAGTCATGGCGGTGGGCTATGATGATAAAATGACAATCAAAAATGAAATGTGCGATACAGAAACTAAGGGCGCAATAATTATACGCAATTCGTGGGGTACTGAGTGGGGAGACGGAGGATATGGATTTATCCCATTTGATTATGTTACGAACGGACTCGCAGAAGACTGGTGGACACTTATTCAACAAGGATGGGTAGATACAGGTCAATTTGGTGAATAGTAACCCTTTCGCATGTTCTAGGTCTATGGTCGCATCTTAGGACAATTGCACAGCTAAAAAATCATGAGGACGAAAAGATAGGTTTGATTCTAAATATCTCTAGTATTTAAATTTGTCAAAACTGATTTATTAAACTTTGATGCAGCATTTTATTGTTTGTAGTATTGGGAACAACAAAATCCGATAATTTTACTCGTCTGTATAACAGACTGGATAAGAGAGTATCACTTTTGTCAGGTTTTCAGCTAACTATTATTGTATTAATAGTTCTGCCATCAGCATTAATTATTTCTCATTATATTTTAGATAAAGTAGTATTAGAATATTTTAAAAATATTTCCACTGTGGAGACTATAAGACAAAATTTAGAATATGCTAGATTATCTGTGAATCTATTTTCTGCATTCCAAATTATTGTATTTGTAGTGATGGTTATAGTTTATCCACCATATCCTGCACCATTTTCGATTGAAAAATATTTCATAAAAAGAGGTTTTGAATCTGCGGTGTCAGAATTTGAACTAGTAAGAAAAATTCTGTACGTCGCAATCCCGTTGCTGATATTTTTTACAGTAATAGACCTTTTAAAACCATTATTTGACCAATTTGTTTCTGCCGAAATTGTATCTATGTTAACAGATAACATTGTATTTTACTCCGCAAGAGGATTTCTTTTTCTGACGGTTCTGGCAGGGTTGCTAAAAATGGTATTTGCACTTTCAAGAAAAAGATTTAGATTGTATTTTGCCAAGGGATGTCTTTCTATTGCAAAGAATAGTGGCGATGAGGTGGAAAAGATGGAATTTCTGATAAAAGGACTGGATTCGTACAATTCATTTCTAAAGCGGCACATAAAACTTGAAATAAATGAAATCAAAAAAATCTACTCAAAAATAACGACACTTCCAGCAAAGGAAAAAATGGATACAGTTGGTAGAATAATAGAATCTTTTGAATCAGGAGACACCTTAGAACCAGTACGTTATTTATCTACACTTCATGACGACAAAACAGAATTATTTCTGGCTGAGGAACCATTAGAGAAAAGAATAAAATTGCAAGTGACATATGCCGCAGGAATCATTCCGATTATATTAACTGTTATCCAAAGTATAATTAATTTTAGGGGTCATTAATTCAGATTTATGATAAAGAAGTATTTCTCCCCATACTCTTCTCTGGAGTCACATACTGAAAACTGAATTTGAAAACTATATTATCATCCTTATCAATCTGATCTGGTATGTGGAACATCAAGTTAACCATTATCTTGACACTCTCCATATATTTAGCCCTTCAAGTTGCGATTCCTCTTAATTCAATCATCGCCCAGGTAGACGATTCCAGTGGAACAAATGGTGACTCAAATACAGCTGGTTTGACCAATGATAGCGGGATAATGCATAATACGACAGGCGTGATAGATGATGCATTTGACGCTCTGAAGGATTCTTTTGGATCATTTTTTGGAAAATAACTAGGAATTTCGAATAATGATGGTGGTAGTTATCATCGAAGTATTAGGTGCCAATATTATGTCTCCATCCTCTGTTCTCAATCTACTGTACAGTAATCCAATATCATAAATTACACCGGTATTACCAAATACAGTAACTTTTTCTCCGATTCTAAAAGGTCGTGTAATTGCCAAATATAGTCCAGAAATTAGGTTCCCCAGAACATTTTGACTCGCAAAACCTATTACAATTGCAGTAATTGTCCCTATTGATGTAGCGATTATGGGATCCTGACTTAAATATGATATTATGATGGAAATAACTACAATAGCTCCAATTATCCTGATGAGAATTCGGATTACCTCAGCACTGTTCTTTAACGCATCGTATGAAAGTTTGTAGAACACATTTGCTAGAGAGTTTATTACAAAATATCCTATAACTGCAACCAGTCCTATTTTCAAGTATGGGCCATATCGGGGCTCAAGGAATTGTTCTATCAAGCTACCAGCAACTACAACAATAATGATGGCAACAAACATTATTGTTATAGATTTAAAAAGAGATCTTTGTTTTTTCTCAGAATTATTTACATTATTAATTGGCTTTGTATCTTTGCTCACATTATTATTCGATTCATTGCTCGAGTCATCCTTGACGTCATTAGCATCATTTTCCACGATATTGTTTATACAGAATTGACTATATTTCAAATTTTCATAGTACTGAAACTGTCACAGACAACCAAAGCAACTAGAAACAAAAGTATTCAAGTATCGCGTCAAACGAGTTGATTATCATATCGAACCAATGAAAATTTTGTTTATCATGTCTCTACTTTTTTTTTATCTTACAAAGATTTCAGAATTCTAAAGACTTAAAGCGATCGAATCAGAATATAATCAAGACCTCTTATGACAAAATGCGTAGATTGCGGCACAGAGCTTGCACAAGACGCTAGATATTGTTCTAATTGTGGTGCTCAGGCAGGAATTGGGAAAGATGTGTATGATGTGTCGGCAGGCAGTCTTATCGGAAAAGTAAAAGAGATAATCCAAGATGCAAGAGTAAAGAGGATAATCATAAAAGATGAAAAAGGCAATCTTCTCTTGTCAATACCGGTTACTTGGGGAACCGCCGGAGCTGTCGCAATGATAACTCTAGCGCCATGGTTGGCTGCGCTTGGAGTTATTGCAGGAATTGTAACAAGATGCAAAATAGAAGTCGAGAAATCTAAAGGAGTTAACGCCTAGCACTTTTCAAAATTATATATATGAAGTTTGAAATAACGTAAAACTTAAGCATGAATCACTACATTTTATATTGAATTAAATTATGAATCCCTTAAGCAGAACGTTACTCCAATTGAAAATATGAGACGTAAGCTATGCTACAATTTTTCCAGGAAATCAAAGAAGAAAACGGGACTTCCAAAGCTTTGTTCGTTAGAACGATAGTTCAAAATAAAATTTTCAACTGCACTTGCCACGTATTTGAGCACAACTATTATTGCAAATAAGCTTGAAAAATATAAGTGTAAACAAAATCACCAAATTTGGACACAGGCGAATACAATCATCAGACTAAATTGAAACAATGAATACGCTTCAACAAGTTCTATCCGGTTCTTAGATCTGATATTGCATAGAATCGGCCAAAAATGAATCGTATACTGTAGTTCTCGATAAAAGTTAAATTATGCATGACTATATGCAAAAATTTGTCTCTAATTTGCTTTGAAGCATGAAATGTCTGAGAATCTATTTATTACGGAGATTAGATTTGGAATCAAGAATCTCTAATTTTGTCTTCTGAGAAAAAGGATATTAAAATTACGAATCATGTATATCAGCCTAAACACGAAATTTTGTCCAAAAAAGATGCCGAACAAGTTTTAAAAAAGTACAATACAAAACCCAGTCAGCTCCCATACATATTAATTAACGACAAGGGTTTAGAGGATCTAGACGTGAGACCTGGAGATATTATTAAAATTACTAGAAATTCATTTACCGCGGGCGAAAGTGTTTATTATAGATATGTAGTGGAGGATTGAGCCTTGTCACAAAAAACTCTTGATATGTGGACAATTATCCACAATATTTTACAAAAGGAGGGCGTCGCAAGACAACATCTAAATTCCTATGGTGAATTTATCGAGCGTGGTTTACAAAGTATTATTGATGAAGTCGGCGAAATAGAAATCGAGACGGCCGAATATCCGTACAAGATTAGATTAGGCAAGATAAAGTTACAACAGCCAAGAATCATGGAGTTGGACGGTTCGGTAACACATGTTGCTCCTGTTGAGGCTAGATTGCGCAATTTAACTTATGGATCGCCAATTATGCTGGAATGCAGCATTGTCGAAGATGAGAAAATCCTAGAATCAAGATTCATCCATATTGGAGATATTCCAGTTATGGTAAAGTCCAATGCCTGTATTCTCCATAATTTGCCTGAAACCAAGCTTATCGAGCTTGGTGAAGATCCAAAAGATCCAGGAGGCTACTTTGTAATTAATGGTTCAGAGCGAGTTATAATCGGACTAGAAGACTTGTCATACAATAAAATAATTGTAGATACGGAGGAAACTACTGGTAATCTGGTTTACAAAGCCAAGGTATACTCATCAATAGTAGGATATCGTGCAAAATTAGAATTAATAATGAGACCCGATGGTTCTATTGTTGCTAAAATACCCGGATCGCCTGTTGATATTCCGCTTATTACTTTGATTCGAGCATTGGGCCTTGAATCAGACAAAGACATCGCCGATGGCGTATCGCTGAATTCAATGATACAGGATGAATTAGAACCGTCATTTGAAAAAGCAGGAGAAATTGTAACAAGTAGAGATGCTATAGTTTACATTAGTAAAAGAATTGCTCCTGGTATGCTGGAAGAGTTTCAGATAAAGCGAGCGGAAACATTACTTGACTGGGGATTGTTACCACATCTTGGAAAGAATCCTGAAAATAGGAATGAAAAGGCTCTCTTTTTGGGAGAAGCAACATGTAAACTAGTTGAGCTTCGTCTTAGTCTTGTAGCATCCGATGATAAAGACCATTATGGCAATAAAGTAATAAAATTCGCAGGTCAAATGTTAGCAGATCTTTTCCGAACAGCCTTTAGAAATCTGGTGCGAGATATGAAATATCAGCTAGAAAGATCCGGTCAAAAGAGAGGAATTAATGCAGTTGCAGCGGCAGTCAGACCCGGAATAATATCGGACAAGCTAAATAATGCAATTGCCACGGGGAATTGGGGGAGAGGGAGAGTTGGTGTTACCCAGCTGTTAGACAGAACGAATTATATTTCAACGATTAGTCATCTTCGAAGAATTCAATCTCCTCTGAGCAGAAGTCAACCCAATTTTGAAGCGCGAGATCTTCATTCTACTCACTTTGGTAGAATTTGTCCCGCAGAAACTCCTGAAGGTTCAAATTGTGGTCTTGTAAAAAACATCGCATTATCCTCTATAATTTCTGTAAGTGTATCTGTTTCAGAGATAATTGAAAAACTATATGAATTGGGAGCTCATCCTGTTGAAGAGGCTTCTGACTCTTTGAGAAAAAGCGGAACCAGGATATTTGTTGACGGCCGACTAATTGGTTACTATGACAATGGACAGCATCTTACAGACACATTAAGAAGTCTAAGGCGTTCTGGAAAAATACACGCTCATGTTGGAATTTATTACTATTCAAACGATAACGAAAATGCAACCAAACGTCTCTATGTAAGCTGCAATTCAGGCAGAATACTCAGGCCTCTTGCGATAGTAAAAGATGGTACGCCTGTCATAACGCTGGATGTTCTTGATCTTATAAAGAGGAACATGAAAGCGTGGTCAGACCTCCTGTGGATGGGCATGATAGAATTGCTTGATGCTAATGAAGAGGAGAATTGCTACGTGGCAATGGACTATGCTAGTTTAGAGCAAAATCATACTCATCTTGAAATATATTCTCCCTCAATACTCGGTGTCGGAGCGTCGATTATTCCATATCCTGAACACAATCAATCTCCAAGAAACACCTATGAAAGTGCGATGGCAAAACAGAGTCTGGGCTTTTCAACCCCATTGATGAATGCTAGCACGTATGTCAGACAACACTTTATGTTATATCCGCAAATACCAGTAGTCACAACTAAAGCAATAAATCTGCTAGGTCTAGAAGACCGTCCAACAGGTCAAAACTGTATTGTAGCCGTATTACCTTTTGAAGGATACAATATCGAAGATGCAGTAGTCTTCAACAAGTCGTCTGTTGACAGGGGTCTTGGCAGAACATTCTTTTACAGAGTGTATGAAGCAGAAGCAAAACAATATCCCGGAGGCATGAAAGACAAGTTTGAAATTCCATCATCTGACGCAAATATTAGAGGATACCGTGGAGAAAAATCTTATCGATTACTTGAAGATGACGGCGCTATTATGCATGAATCAATAGTTGCGGGAGGCGACATACTCATCGGCCGTACTTCTCCCCCCCGATTCATGGAAGAATACAAAGAATTTGAAGTTAAAGGTCCCTACAGAAGGGATACGTCAATTGGTGTAAGGCCTTCTGAGAACGGAGTTGTAGACTCGGTAGTCATGACTCAATCTGTAGATGGAGGTAAAATGTACAAGATTAGAGTTAGAGACATGCGAATACCCGAAATTGGCGATAAATTTGCTTCAAGGCACGGACAAAAAGGCGTTATAGGCATGCTTGTTCCACAAGAAGACCTTCCATACACAGAAGACGGTGTAGTTCCAGATGTTATGATTAATCCACACGCTTTTCCATCAAGAATGACAGTAGGTCAGTTCATGGAATCATTTGCGGGCAAATCTTCTGCGCTTCGCGGTAAAGTTGTTGATGGCTCGGCTTTTGTGGGAGAAAAGGTTGACGATCTCAAAGGTATATTGGAAAAATATGGCTTCAAGTCGACTGGAAAGGAGGTAATGTATGATGGACGTACTGGCAGGAAATTCAACGCAGAAGTTTACGTCGGTGTAGTATACTATCAAAAACTTCATCATATGGTAGCTGACAAAATACACAGCAGAGCTAGAGGACAGGTTCAAATGCTTACAAAGCAACCAACTGAAGGTCGCGCCAGAGGTGGTGGTCTTAGATTTGGTGAAATGGAACGTGACTGTTTGATAGCATATGGAGCCTCAATGATGCTAAAAGACAGACTATTAGAAGAATCTGATAAAGCAGAAGTCAATATTTGCGAGCGCTGTGGTTTGCTTGCCTATTATGATGTCAAACAAAGAAGGTATGTTTGCAGAGTATGCGGTGATAGAGCCAAAATTTCGTCAGTAGCAATAGCCTACGCGTTTAAATTACTATTACAGGAAATGATTAGCCTTAATGTAGCCCCAAGACTGATTCCAAAGGAGAAGGTGTAATAGTTATGGAAGTTGAAGATACCCTAAAAATATTAGGAGGTATTAAATTCAGTGTATTATCGCCAGTTGAAATTAGAAAATTCAGTGTAGTTGAAATCACAGCACCTGAGACGTACGATGAGGATGGTATGGCAGTTCAAGGTGGACTCATGGATAACCGATTGGGAACACTTGAGCCCGGACAGAAATGCGGAACTTGTGGAAACACTTCTGCAAATTGTCCTGGACATTTTGGCCACATTGAATTGGCTGAAGCAGTTTTACATATTGCATTTGTTGACGATATACACAAGTTATTGCTAGTTTCCTGTAGATCCTGTAGTAGGATAAAACTCTCAAATGAGGATCTTCCAGCACAGTGGGATCCGAAGCTTGGAATTCACGTGACTTGAAGTCGCGGCC